>Ga0265293_10001567_pt1 | contig 49397 bp, 49 predicted proteins | sample Munlanlewell138R_FD_192505 | JGI IMG/M metagenome (GOLD analysis project Ga0265293, IMG submission 192505) | Leachate microbial communities from a municipal landfill in Southern Ontario, Canada - Leachate well 138R | ecosystem: Engineered > Solid waste > Landfill > Unclassified | place: Canada... | reverse complement strand
ACCTTATCGGGTGATGGAGATTTAGCGTATCCATCTTCGCAAAAGACGTAAACGAGACGTAAACGGCGAAGGGCAAGAAAAAAGGGGCTTTGCGTGAGTTGCGCAAGCCCCTGTTTTCATTGTGTTTTCTGGCTCCCCAAGCTGGACTCGAACCAGCGACCTGCGGATTAACAGTCCGTCGCTCTACCGACTGAGCTATTGGGGAACGAAGATCGCAACTATAGCATAGCGTTTGGGCGTGGCGCAAATTTCAAGCACAATACGGGAATCGCGTTTCTGGAGCAGGCTTTCCTGCGGAGTTCTGCCATGAGTCTGTCACGCCTATACTTGCGTTCCTTCATCATTTTGCTGGTGTTTGTCAGCCTGGCCTTCTTCTGGATATTGATGCCCTTTTATGGCGCCATCTTCTGGGGTGCCACGCTGGCCGTGATTTTCGCCCCCGTGAATCGCCGGCTGCTGCCCATGCTCGGGAACCGGCGCAATCTGGCGGCCTTCCTGACGCTGGCCATCATAGTACTCATCGTATTGGTACCGCTGGGATTGATTTCTGCATCGTTGGTGCAGGAATCGATGAGTCTGTACAAGCGCATCGATTCGGGGGAATTCAATCTCGGGCGTCGTGTGGCCCAGGTCGTGGAGATGATGCCGGCACCCCTGCATGAGTTGCTGGCGGGTTTTGGGGTGCATGATCTGGCCAGTCTGCGAGAACAGCTGTCCGACGGCATTCTGGAAGCAAGCAAGCTGATGGCCAAGCGGGTGGTAAGTGTGGGCCAGGATACCTTCGGATTCTTCGTGGGCATGGCCGTCATGCTTTACCTCCTGTTCTTTCTGCTGCGTGACGGCATGGAGCTGGCCACCAAAAGCCGCAGCGTGATCCCGCTGAGCCCGGAGCATCAACAAAAGCTGATCCAGAAATTCACCACAGTGGTGCGGGCCACAGTCAAGGGCAATATTGCCATCGCCGCCATCCAGGGCGCACTTGGCGGACTGATGTTCTGGATACTGGACATCCAGGGTGCCTTGCTGTGGGCCGTGGTCATGGCCGTATTGTCACTGCTGCCGGCGGTGGGTGCCTCACTGATCTGGGGGCCGGTGGCGATCTACTTCCTCATGACCGGCGCCATCTGGCAAGGTGTGGTCATGACCGCGTTCGGGGTGTTCGTGATCGGTCTGATCGACAATGTGCTGCGCCCTGTGCTGGTTGGCAAGGATACGCGCCTTCCGGACTATGTGATCCTGATATCCACGCTGGGCGGCCTGGCGGTCTTCGGCCTGAACGGCTTTGTCATCGGCCCGTTGATAGCCGCCCTGTTCATTGCCTGCTGGGATTTGTTGCCCTCCGCCGTGCGTCACAGTTTCAGGGAACAGGGGGCACTGCGCGAATGATCAAAGCATGTATAATGTCGGCCTTGTCAGGGCCGATGTAGCTCAGTTGGTAGAGCAGCGCATTCGTAATGCGAAGGTCGGGGGTTCGACTCCTCTCATCGGCACCAGTGGTTTTCAATCCTCCGCCACTGTATTCTCGGCCCCGGGTGCAAGGCCCACCAGCCAATGGCCGTTTGCCTCCTGTTCCACCTCCAGCAGATCGTAGGTCTTGATCATGCTCAGCAGTCCCGAATGGCCGTAGCTCTTGGGGGAGAAGCCGGGATCGGTGCGTTTCAAGTACTGTCCCAGGGGTGATAACGCGACCTTTCCCTCGGATGTGTCGCCGGCGAGCAGCGATACCGCTTCGACAAGAAAAAGCGGCCGGCGCTTGGGCAGGGCTTCCGGTGCCGTCGTTACGGGTGGCGCTGATGGTGCCGGTGGTGACGCGGGCCCGCTCTCCTTCTTCTCTCCCGTCTTCGCCTTCGGTGGCGATGGGGCTGTCAAAGGAGACTCATCAAGCGTCTTCACTTCAGCCTGCGGTCTGGTCCATTCAAAGAAATGATCGCTGGCATTACGCAGTGCGTCAGGTGTCTTGGGCTCGCCAACGATGCATACGATGGCACCGCGCTCGCGCAGTTTGCGGCACAGATGGGCAAAGTCGGAGTCGCAGGTCACCAGAAGAAAGACATCCACGCGATGATCGAAGAGCGCTTCCATGGCATCCAGCGCCAGGGCGATATCGGCGGTATTCTTGCCGGCAACATACTGATATTGCAGGCAGGGTGTGAAGGCGAGCCGAACCAGCGCATCCTGCCATTTCCCACTTAGAGTGCCGTGATTGCCGTAGCCGCGTCTGAGGGTGACGCGACCAAATTGTGCGCCCATCCGTAATGCGTGCCCCAGGATGTCGGGGCTTACGTTGTCGCAATCAACGAGTACGGCAACATTGGTTTCTGTTGTTATGGGTGTTGGTGCCATGGTTCTATATCACTTTGTTGTTGTACGGTGTCTGTGGCAAACTGTCGAATCCTGTATTGATATGAGATCGGTCACAGTATAGATGACAAGCTTGCTGATTGATGATTTTGGTTCATGGCGGAAGATCACGCTCAACCGGCCGGACCGGCTGAATTCCTTCAATGCCGAACTGAAGACGGAGGTGCTGGCAGCTCTGGCGGATGCTGCGCAGGCACCGGGCTGCCGTGCGCTTCTGATTACCGGAGCCGGCCGGGGTTTTTGCGCGGGTCAGGATCTGCAAGAGCGTGCCCGGGCCGAAGGCGAAGCCGCACTGTCCTTTCGCGACACATTGGAGGAGTTCTACAACCCTCTGGCATTGGCCATCCGGCGCATGGAGAAACCCGTGGTCTGCGCGGTCAATGGTGTGGCGGCGGGAGCAGGCGCGAATCTGGCCCTTTCCTGCGATATCGTCATCGCTGCACGCTCTGCCCGGTTCATCCAGGCATTTTCGAACATCGGTCTGACATCGGATACGGGCGGATCATGGTATCTGCCGCGTCTGGTCGGTGATGCCAGAGCCAGAGGGCTGCTGATGCTCGGTTTGCCTGTCGAGGCGGAACAGGCAGAGCGTTGGGGGATGATATGGCAGTGTGTTGAAGACGACGAACTGGATGCACAGGCACACGCCCTGACGTCCAGTCTGGCAGCAAGGCCGACAAGGGCATTGGCCAATATGAAGGCTCTGCTGGATCACAGCTGCCGGCTTTCACTGGAAGATCAGCTTGATGCGGAGGCTCATAGTCAGGACGAAATGGGTGGAACCGATGATTACAGGGAAGGCGTGGCCGCGTTTCTGGCCAGGCGAACGCCCAGATTTCACGGACGTTGATGGTGTGCCCGGGCCCGGCCCGTTCAGGATGTTCTCCTGAGCCGGGCCCGTGATGGCTGCCCAGACCGCCGGATATTCATACTTATGGATTGCAGGTCATTTAGGGTGCCAATCCTCGAACGAGGTATTGGTCTGCGGGCTTTCGTTGATCTGCAGGCGGAATATATCGGGGCGTGAATAGTGCCCCACCACATCGAAATCGAGTCCGCCCCGGGCAATATCATCCAGATCGAGATCAGCGTAGAGTATGGTTTCTTCATCGAAGACCGGACCCGCGATCACATTGCCCAGCGGGCCGATGATGCAGCTGCCGCCGCGCATCATGACCTGATCCGGATCGACGCTTTCACCGGTGTCATAGGCTTCAGGAAAGTCCTTGCGGCGCATGATCTGGCATGCTGAAAGCACGAAACAACGGCCTTCCAGCGCAACATGCTGCACTGTCGGAAGCCATGTGGGGCGATCGTCAGCAGTAGGGGTGCAATAGATGGACACCCCCTTGGCATACATGGCAGTCCGCAGGAGCGGCATATAGTTTTCCCAGCAGATCACCGATCCGACGATGCCGTAAGGCGTCGGCATGGTGGCCAGTGTCGAGCCATCGCCCTGTCCCCATACGAGTCGCTCGCTGGCCGTGGGCATGAGTTTGCGGTGCTTGTTGACGAGACCCTGATCGGGCGCAATATGCAGGGCGGTGCAATAGAGTGTCTTGCCGTCGCGCTCGATGACGCCAACCACCAGGTACATATCGGATTCGCAGGCAATTTCTGCCAGCCGGTCCGTGACTGGTCCGGGAACTTCGACGGAGCTGTTCCAGTAGCGATGGTAGTCATCGCGGCCTTCCGGCCGGCGCATGCCGATGCGGCAGCCAAAATCAAGCCATTTGGGGTAGGCTGACAGGAATGCTTCCGGGAAAACCGCCAGTTTTGCACCCCGGGAGGCACTTTCCTTCACCAGCCGTTCCAGCTTGTCCATGGTGGCATCCAGATCAAACGCGACGGATCCAGCCTGCACAACAGCCACTTTTAGATTCCTGCTCATAGTATCACCTGATTATCATGAGTTGCGACCGTCGGAGACGCTTCCCCGTTCAATGACGTAGGAGAGGTCCACGACACCACTGGTATAGGTATAGTCCGATTCCGAGATCAATACTGTAATACCCTCGGTCTTCAAGGCACTGATCACTTCGACCAGCCGTATGCACAAGGATGGCGCGATGCCCTCGAATGGCTCATCCAGCAAAAGCACCTTTTGCCCCACCATGAGCGCGCGCGCCAGTGCGACCAGTTTCTGCTGGCCGCCGCTGAGGCTGAGCGCGAAGCGGCCGGCAAATTCCTGTGCTTCGGGTATCAGGCCATAAATCCATTGCAAGCGTTGCTCTGCGTTCTTCTTGCGGGTTGCCCAGGCGGGAAGGAGTACATTTTCTTCCGCAGTCAGATCGGGGACCAGCCGCCGGTCTTCCGGCATGTAGCCAATCTGTGCGTGGGCGCGCCAGGAGCCCTCCTTGTGTGTTGCGTCTTCACCAAGCAGGTGAAGCGCGCCTGAACGGGGCCGGATCAGTCCCATGATGCTTCGCATCAGCGTGGTCTTGCCTGCACCGTTGCGGCCGATCAGCCCGGCCATGGCACCGGTGGGTACCGACATGGAAACATCCCGAAGGATGGGCACCCGCTGGATGGAGACATTCAAATTGCTGATTTCAATCATTCGACGCCTCGGCGATGGCAGACTGCTGCACCTGTCCCACGATGTATTTCCTGACCCTCTCATCCGCAAGCACTGATTTCACGTCACCATCGGCAATGATCCCGCCTTCATAGAAGGCGATGACACGGCTTGCGTAGTGCGACACGATTTCCATGTCGTGCTCAATGAACATCACGGTTGCCCCGGCTTGCCGGATCCCTTTCATGACCGTTTCCATGAGAGGAAACTTCTCGTCGACGGCGACGCCGCTGGTGGGTTCGTCCAGCAGCAGCATGGAAGGGCTGGAAATCAGCGCCATGCTGATATCGAGCAGCTTTCGTGCTCCCTGCGACAGTATGCTGGCGGGCACCTCGGAAAAATCGGCGATGTCGAAGTTGTCCAGCAGTTCGAGTGCCGCCTGGCGCGAGGCCTGCCGGTCCAGGGGGCGAAAAAAGCTTGCCGCAGACAAGCGCAGGGCGGCGGCGGCAACCATCATGTTTTCCAGCACTGTCAGATCGGGAAACAGCTGTGCCACCTGAAACGAGCGGCTCAGCCCCGAACGGCATACCTGCCGGGGAGTCCTGCCGGTGATATCCTCGCCCATGAAGCGCACCGTGCCACTGCTCGGCTTGAGATAACCGGTGACCATATTGACAAAAGTGGTCTTGCCTGCGCCATTGGCGCCGATAATTGCCACGATTTCACCGCTGGACACGCTGATATTGATGTCGGCTGCCGCCACCACGGCACCAAAGCGCTTGTTCAGGTTCTCTGCTTGCAGTATCTGGTTCATGGCGCCATCATCACAGGGTGTTCTCGATGGCCGTGCGCCGCCGGGTTCCGGGTCGCAGGGAGCGGACGAGTGTCCATAGCCCGTTGGGCATGAAGCTCACGATCAGCACGAGAACTGTGCCCAGAATGAGTTGCCAGGCATCGGGTGCCCATTCGAGCGCGTAGGTCCGTACGGCTTCGAACACGCCTGCACCGATCAGTGCCGCAATGACGTTGCCTGTCCCCCCGACCAGCGCGATGAAGATGAATTCGCCCGATTGGGTCCAGTAGGCCATATCGGGGCCAACGTGACCATAGTTGAGCGCCAGCAATGCCCCGCCGAGCGAGGCGGCCACCGAGGCGAGTACGTAGTTGCCGTAAAACACCCGGTTGGGCGATGCCCCGAGGTACTGGAGGCGGATTTCGTTTTCGCTTGCCGCCTGGCTGGCATATCCCATTTCCGACTTGAAGAAAACATGGATCAATGCGGCGACGCCACCGCCCAGCAGACAGGCCGTAAGGTAGATCACTGTACGCACCTGACCGGTTGCAAGCATCATGCCCAGTACGGTTGGTCGCGAAACATTGAAACCATCCGTACTGCCCAGGGCCTGGGACTGGGACAGCACGCCATACAGGATCATTGCCAGCGCCAGGCTGAACATGGCAAAGAAAATTTCCCGGTAACGACACATCAGGACGCCCAGCACGGCGCCTGACACCAGACCGGCCAGCGCGGCAAGGCCCAGCAGCGCAAACATATCGGTGACATTCAGCCAGGGTCCGCCAAGGCCCACCGCATATCCGCCGATACAGTAATACAGTCCCTGGCCAAAGGAGACCAGTCCGGCGCGCATGAGAATCACCACGCTGATCACGACCAGCGCCTTGGCGATGATGGTCACCACCATGGACAATATCCATGCCGGCAGCACAAACACACCTGTGGCCAGCATTGCGGTTCCAATCATGATGGCTGCGAGACTGAAATCGAATTGACGCATCAGATTTTCCTGCTGGTGGCGAGTGCAAACAGGCCGCGAGGTCTGAAGACCAGAACGGTTGCCATGACGGCGTAAATGACGAAAAGCTCGAGCTCGGGATAGACGTTGACGGCGGCTGCACGTGCCAGACCAATCATCACTGCGCCCAGGAGGGCGCCCTGGATGCTGCCCAATCCGCCGGTAACCACTACGGCGAAGGCAAGTACGATGACTTCGATGCCCAGGCCGGGTGTCACGGTGATGGACGGCGCCACCAGTCCACCGGCAAGCGCACCCAGAGCCACGCCGGTGGCAAAGGTCATGACAAAAACGCGGCTGACATTGATGCCGATGCTGACCGCCAGTTCACGATCGTAGATGACCGCACGCAGAAGCTTGCCGAAGCGGGTTCGGTTCAGCGCCCACCACAGCACCACGGCCACAACGGCGGCCACGCCTATCATGGCAAGGTCGTAGTTGACGAAAGTGAGACCGCCGATGTCGGTGCTGCCCAGCAGGCCATATGGCTCAAAGGCGTAGTAGGATTGGACGCCCCATATCAGTTTGATGATGTCCTCGAACATCAGCAGCAGGCCGAAAGTGACGAGGACGGTGATCAGCTCACCGCGCTCGATCAGGAAGCGCAATACGCCGCGCTCCACCAGCACCCCCAATACGATGCCGACGGCCGGTGCGGCAAGAAACATGAGCACGAAACTTCCATAGGCCGGCAGCGTCGAGTGATTGAAATACCAGCTGACAAGAGATGCTGTGACGTAGGCGCCGATGGCGTAGAAACTGCCGTGCGCCATGTTGAGCACACGCATGACGCCATAGATCAGCGACAGGCCCGACGCAATGATGAATAGCCAGGAGGCGTAGATCAAACCATCGATCACGATGGCCAGAAGCAGGGACATGTCGCGGGATCCTCAGCAGATGCAGACGGTGGCCGGCCTTTTGTGTTCAAAGGCCGGCCGTCACGCTTGATGGTTCACGGCATCAGTTGCATACGGCGCCGGGAAAACCTGCTTCGATCCAGTCCAGACTGTTCGTGCCTTCGGGGGCGATCACGCATTCGGGGGCATAGCGCTTGACGTTTTCCAGGGTCGGCTTGCCATCCTGAAGCTTGAAGGTGCCGTAGGCGATTTCCGTCGAAGCCTGATGGCCGTTGTGACGGTCCATGGCTACGGTACCTGCCGGGGTTTCGAAGGAGATGCCCCGTAATGCCGTACGAATGTCATCAACCGAGGGCGAGTTTCCGGATTTCTGCGCAGCGATGTCTCCCGCGGCCTTGAGTGCGAGTACGGCTTGCGCCATGTAGTAGGCAGGGAAGGTGACGACCTCGCCGTATTTCTTCTCGTATTCGGATCGGAACCAGTCGTTGAAGTCGGACTTGGGTGCCAGCACGCCGCCGCTGCCGCGCACACCGATGATGGTGCCATCGGGAATGTGCTTGGCCAGCGATTGCAGGGCGGTACCGCCGGTGGTCAGCACTGCAGTCTGATTTTTGAGGAGATTGCGTGGCGAGGCCTGCAGGATGAACGCATCCAGGTCTCCGCCCCAGAAGCTCGAATGGATGATGTCGGCCTTGTTGCGGGACAGTGCCGTTACTTCAGCGCCATATTGGCCCGACAGGAATTTCGGAAAAAGCTCGGTCTTGATGGTGATATCAGGCTTGAGCTGCTGCAGGCTCTTCGAGAAATCCCGCCAGGATTCCTGGCCCCAGCCATAGTTCTGATTGATGCCGGAAATGCTCTTGACGTCCTTCATCGTGTCGAGCACATACCGGGCTGCCCCGATGTTCTCGACATCCTGTGTATTCATGGTGCGGAACACATATTCCTTCGGTCCTTCCTCGAAGGTCCGTACCGAGCCGCAATAGTAGAGCAGGGTCAGCGTTTGAAGCTCTTCCGCCACGGGTGCCACGCCCAGGCAGGAACCGGAAGACGCGTAACCGACGACCGCATCCACGCCTTGTCGTTGAACGGCATTGCGATATTCGGAAACAGGGTCAACCGCCTCGTCGACATAGATTGATTCTATCTGTCTGCCACCAACACCCGCCCCGCTGTAGGGTGCCGGCAAGGTGCCTGCATTAATGGCTTCGATGATGAGGTCGGCGCCGTTACGCGACGGAATGCCCACGGGACCGGATACCGGGCCGGAGTAAAAGGAAACCAGCGCAATCTTGAGGGGTTCTTGTGCGCCGGCGGCAGTCGGGGCGGCAAGAAAAGCGGTCGCCGTCAGCAAGGACAGCATCGTCAGAGAAAATGGTTTTGCCTTTGTTTTCATGGGGAGTGCTCCTGGAGAAACATGCGCGAGGCCGGTATCAGCGTAAAACGGCCTGATCCTGATGTCGCTGTTCGGTGACATGCGATCAATATTTCATATGACATACTACATTGATAATCCCTGCGCATTTATTAGGGAAATCACCCAAGCGAGATAAAAGTTATTGTTATTTTTTTCTGACATGATAGTCTTGTCATTTTTTAGTGACACTAAATAGAAATGCTGAGCAAACTCGAACAACTGGGGATTGCCGGTGCCCGTGCGCGCTTTTATCTTGCTGCCATCGAACTGGGCGAGGCTACGGTGACCCAGGTTGCAGCCCATGCGGGTATCGGCAGAACGCACGCCTATGGCATTCTTGACGGGCTCGTCAGCGAAGGCCTGCTCAATCAGATCGAGCGATCCAGCCGTACGGTTGTGGTCGCGGAAGATCCCCATCGGCTGCTGGAAAATGCACGGCAGCGCGTCAGCCATGTGCAGGAGATTCTCCCGGAGCTGCAGGCACGTTACAGCCACTCGATGAGCAAGCCCCGGATCCGGTACTACGCCGGGCGGGATGGCATCATCAGTGTGATGAATGACACGCTCAACTGCCGGACAAAGGCGCTTTGCGGCATTCTGTCCATGGTGGAGTTGCTGAGCGTACCGGGGAGGATATTCATGCAGGAGCACATCCGCAGACGCGTGCAGGCGGGCATCGCGCTCAGGGTGATACGCAGCAAACGTGAAGATGTCGAAATCATATGGCCGACGTCAGCCGACGAGTTGCGCGAATTGCGCTTCTCGCACGCCGACATGTCGCTGACAATGACCAGCTATATCTATGATGACAAGGTGGCCTACATATCGTCCTGCAAGGAAAACTTCGCCATGATTATCCAGAGCGTGGAGTTCGCAGGTCTGCAAAGAGCCCTGTTCGAGACGATGTGGGACGCCTGCGGCTGACCGGACCACGGCTGTGCCGGTTCAGGGCGCATCACAGCGTATCCTTGAACCGGTTCCAGGCGGTCCTGCGCACATAATGCGCCTGTTCCGAACCGTTGTGGTACAGCGCGTCCAGAAAAGCCTGTTCCTCGCCCAGCGCAGCGGCGTCGACCTCGCACCACCAGTGGCGATTGGGGCCGCTCGTGCCGTTATGCCAGCGGTAACCCCGTTCCCGGAGGGCATCCTTCACATCGAACGGGGCGCCAAAGGCCTGCACCCGTACTGTCGTGCGTCGTGCCTCGACAAGCAGGGCCTCGAGTGCGGCCGGCATGCGGTGGAACAGCCAGGCCATGGCGAGGGTGTCGTTGGTTGCCCTGTGGCCGTCGTAGAACCAGCCCAGGCGCAGGAGCAGGTATTCCAGCTTGCGGCTTTCGAAGCCCAACTCGCTCCAGTCCACACCATAGGCTGAACATGCCCAGGGCAGATGATCCAGCGTGGAAAAGCGCCGTTCAAAGAATGGGCGGTCGAAGCCGGCATTGTGGGCGACGATGAGCGGATCGCCATCCAGGAATGCGGCGACCTGCGCGTCATCCATACGCTGTCCGCTCACCATTGCATCGGTGATGCCGGTCAGCCTTGTGATGAACTCCGGAATGGGCCGGCCGGGATCTTCGTACAGGCTCAGCGTGGCTTCCACGCTCACCAGGCGATGGGCGGAAGGGCTGTAGCGCAGTCGGACCATGCCCAGCTCAATGATGGCATCATCTGCCGCCTCAAGGCCGGTGGTCTCGGTGTCCAGCAGGACCATGGGCCGCTCGTCGCCCACTGCAGGGCCAAGGCTCAGCGGCCAGGTCTGCTCCGGACACGTCAGCGGAATGCGTTCCAGCAGCCGGAAGTCGAGCGGTCGCGTCTGGATTTCAGCCAGACGTTCGAGCGGAAATGAAAGAGATCGGTGGGACATGGCAGGCAGGAAGTTCGGTATTGGTATCAAGATATCAGGTTTCCAGGACTGGTTCAGAGCTTCCCCAGCCAATCCAGAGCAAGGAATTCGTCGGCCGTGCAGTGCTACGATCAGAAAATGCAATCTGCACAACATCAGGGTCTGGCCGTGTTTTCCCCGGCGAATTTCGGCATGGTCATGGCCACCGGAATCGTGTCGCTCGCCGCCAGCTTTCTGGGCTTCGCGAGGCTGGCGACAGGCCTGTTCCTCCTGAACAACATTCTGTATGCCGTCCTGTGCGTGTTGACCATGGCGCGCGCCGTACGCCATCGCCAGGCATTCTGGCAGGACATGACGAGCCATCTGCGCGGCCCGAGCTTCTTCACCTTTGTGGCGGGAACCAGTGTGCTGGGCTCGCAGTATATCGCCATGTTCGGCCTGCACGCGGCGGGCGTGACCTTCCTGGCGGTGGGCGTGGTGTCGTGGATACTGCTGACTTACACCGTGTTTGCCGCCATCATCATCAAGGAAGACAAGCCCAGTCTGGATCAGGGCATCACCGGCGCATGGCTGCTTGCGGTGGTGGCGGCGCAATCCATCGCCGTGCTCAGCACCCTGGTGGCAGCCCAATGGGCCCAACCCCATCGCCTGGAGCTGAATTTCATCGCCCTGTCCATGTGGCTGTGGGGCGGCATGCTGTATATCTGGATGATGTCGCTCATCTTCTATCGCTATACATTCTTCCGTCTGGCACCGGGGGATCTTGCACCGCCATACTGGATCAACATGGGTGCCATGGCCATTTCCACGCTGGCGGGCTCATTGCTGATCGAGAACTCGGTGGATGCACCCTACCTGCAATCGCTGCTGCCTTTCCTGAAGGGTTTCACGATTTTCTACTGGGCCACGGCCACATGGTGGATCCCCATGCTGCTGGTGCTGGGCTTCTGGCGCCACGTGTACAAGCGTTTTCCGCTGCGCTATGACCCGCTGTACTGGGGTGCGGTTTTTCCGCTGGGCATGTATACCGCGTGCACCCTGCGCATGAGTACGGCCATGTCCTTCGATTTCATGGACATGATTCCGCGCCTGCTCTTTCCCGTGGCCCTGGCCGCCTGGCTGGTCACGTTCGCAGGCCTGCTGCGCCAGCTGCGACGCTGGAAGAAGACTCTGCCCATGCCTTGAATCTTTGCCGGGCGCGGTATCATGTGGCCTTGCCGCCAAAGCCCCCGCTCATCATGTCGTCTCCCACCGCCGCGCTTTCCATGGACCGCAACCAGTTCTGGTCGGGCTTTCTGCTTGCGGGTCTCGGGGCCATCCTGTTTTCCGCCAAGGCAATCGTTGCCAAGCTTACCTACCTGCACGGAGTGGATGCCCTGGTGGTGCTGGGTTTCCGGATGATATTGTCGCTGCCGTTTTTTGCCGTGATTGCGGCAGTGCAGGCGCGCCAGGCGGCGCGGGGCAGCATTCCGCGCCTGACGCGCCGTGATGCCTTGCTGGTGGTGCTCCTGGGTGTCCTGGGCTATTACCTCGCGAGCTATCTTGATTTCCTGGGCCTGCAGTACATCACTGCAGGGCTGGAGCGCCTGATTCTCTTCCTCTCCCCCACGTTTGTCCTGCTGCTGACCGCCGTATTCCTGAAGCGCCCCGTATCCGTGCGGCAGTGGGTCGCCCTGGGCCTGTCCTACCTGGGCGTGGTTTTTGTCTTCATCCAGGATCTGTCCCTTGGCGGCAGCAATGTCCTGCTGGGCGCGAGCTTCGTCCTGGGCTCGGCGCTGGCGTATGCGCTGTATCTGATCGGTTCGGGCGAGTTGTTGCAGCGTATTGGTGCCACTCGCCTGGTGGCCTATGCCATGTCGGTTTCCTGTCTGGTCAGCATGGTGCACTTCTTTGCCGTTCATTCCCTGGCCGGCATGGTGCAGCCGCTGGCCGTGTACCAGCTGTCACTTATCCACGCGATCTTCAACACGGTGGTACCCACGTTCATGGTGATGTGGGCTGTTGCCCGTATCGGTGCGCCGCTGGCTTCCCAGCTCGGCCTCATCGGTCCGGTTTCGGTGCTTTTCCTGGCGGCGTGGCTGCTCGGAGAGCCCATTACGGCGTTGCAGCTGACCGGAACGGCGATCACGCTGTCGGGTGCAGTCGTGCTCAGTCGTCTGCGGAAGTAAGTTCGCCCGGATCCAGCGCCAGGCTGGCAAGAAAGGCACCCAGTACGGTTGGTTGATAGCGTGACCGGTGCAGCATCACGGAAAACCGGCGCTGCAATGGCAGGAAAGGTGTGGACAGACGTACCAGGCGACCGGTGGCCAGCGCATCGCGCGTGGCGGCGTCGGGCAGGAAGGACAGGCCCAGACCGGCGATGACGGCCTGTTTGATGGCTTCAACCTGGCCCAGCTCCAGAAAGATCTGTCCGGGCGGCAGCAGGGCCATGGCCTGCTCGGCCAGCGTGCGCATGGCCGAGCCCGGTTCGCGCAGAATCCACTTCACATCCTCGAAATCACCGGCCTGAAGCCGGCGTCGCGCTGCCAGGGGATGGCCGGGGGCCGCATGCACGGCCAGGGTGTCGTCGCGCCAGGGCAGTGCCTGAAGGCGCGGATGATTGACCGTACCTTCGACGCAGGCGGCATCGAGCTCATGATTGAGCAGATCGCGGATGATGTCGCGCGTGTTTTCCACGCGAACCTGCAGGTTCACCTGGGGATGGCGGGCGATGAAATTGCCCAGCAGGTCGCCTACCAGATAATTGCCGATGGTGTTGCTGGCGCCGATGCGCAGCTCACCGGCAAGCTGGCGTGTGCGGTCGCTGGCCAGATATTGGAAGTCCTGGACGCGCTCGAGGATTTCGCGTGCCTGGGGCAGCAGCTCGCGGCCGCGTGCGCTCAGGTGCAGGCGGCCGCGATCACGATCGAAGAGCAAGGTGGACAGCTGGCGTTCAAGCTCGGTGAGGGCCATGCTTACGGCGGGCTGGGTCAGGTGCAGGTGCTCGGCGGCTGCGCGCACTGTGCCCCGGGTGGCGATCCCCACAAAGACTTCCAGTTGTCGAAGGCTGATTGCGATCATCAATAAATTTTATATCGAATTTAAGAATTAGTGAATTTTCTTATTGGATGGCTTTGCCTAGAATTTCCGGCATCACCTTCAAGTTTGCAGAATCGAGGTCCCCATGTCCACATCATCACAGGCAGCGGCGATTGCGCCCGCACCTTCCATCGTTCCGGGCTTGTTGCTGGCGGCGGCGATTGCGCTGGTGGCCACCCGGGTCGGCGGCTGGTTTCCGCTGCTGGGCGCGCCTGTGGCGGGCATTCTCATGGGGATGATCATTCGCAACACGGCGGGCATTGCGCCTGTGTTTCGCCCGGGCCTGCAGTTCTCTTCCAAGACCATCCTGCGCTGGTCCATCGTCGGCCTGGGTTTTGGCCTGAGCCTGCAACAGGTGGCGCGCACCGGGGCGGCCTCGCTGACGGTGACGCTGGTCACGGTCACGGCGGCCTTCATTTCGGCCTGGTTGCTGGGCAAATGGCTCAACATCCCTTCGCGGCTCAAGACGCTGGTGGGTGTGGGCACGGCAATCTGCGGCGGCTCCGCCATCGCTGCGGTGACGCCCATCATCAAGCCGGAAGAGCATGAGACGGCTTTTGCAATCTCCACCATCTTTCTGTTTGACGTCGTGGGTGTGCTTACCTTCCCCATGATGGGGCATTGGCTGGGCATGTCGGACGTCGGCTTCGGAACCTGGGCGGGCACGGCAATCAATGACACCGCCTCGGTTGTTGCTGCGGGCTACAGTTTCAGCAACGCTGCGGGGGACTATGGCACTGTCGTCAAGCTGACCCGGGCGACGCTCATCATCCCCATCTGTCTGGGCCTGGTCGCCTGGCAGATGTGGCGCAACAAGCAGGCCGGCGGCACGCAGGTCAATCTGATGCGCATTTTTCCGTGGTTCATCCTGTGGTTTGTGGTCGCGTCGGCCATACGCTCCATGGGCCTGATTCCCGAGTTCATGGATTCGCCCCTGCGCATGACGGCCAAGTTCCTGATCGTGCTGGCACTGACTGCTATTGGCCTGTCTTCCGACTTCCGTCGCATGAAGCATGTGGGCCTGCGTCCGGTGCTGCTGGGTTTTGGTGTGTGGATGTCAGTGACGTTCAGCAGCATCGCCGTCATGCTGGCGATGGGAATCTGGTAGGCAGGGGTTCAGGCCAGCCACGACATGGGGTTGTGTGCCAGGGCCACGCCGACGATATAGAAGAAGATGGCGGTGGCGATGAGGGCGGCCAGTGCCCGGCTGCCCGGCGTGCGCCCGCGCCGGATGGCCACCATGCCCACGCCAATGTACAGCAGCAGGGCGACGATCTTGGCCATGATCCATGACTGCCAGGGGCCGATCATGATGGCAAGGATGACGCCGCACACGAGCAGCACGGTGTCGATGATATGCGGCAGGACCTTCACGACGCGTCGCTGCAGCAACCCCGAGCCGATCACGGACCAGTAGGAACGCAGCAGGAAGAAGACGATGCTGATGGCGGCGCTGGTGACGTGCAGGTGCTTGATGACAAAATAGCTCATGAATGGTCCTGTCGGGCGGGGCGGGCTGTTTTTTCGGCGTCTACAGTAGCATGTCCCGACAGGTTTGTGTTGTATGCCCCCGGCCGCAACAGGCCTTCGCCGGGCGCACCGGCGTTTCAGCCCAGGTGGGATTCCGAGCCCGTGTCTGCCGGCGTCTGCATGGTGACCAGGCCCTGGATGATGCCGCAGTCGGGTACGGCACTGGCGTGATCGCAGCGCCGGCGCAGGGCCACAAGCTGCTCGCGCAGGCGCTCGAGTTCGCGCAGCCGAATGTCGACGTGACCGATATGCTCGTCCAGCAGGCTGTTGACCGGTGCGCAGCTCTCCTGGGGCTCGTCCATGGATTGCAGCAGGCTGCGGATTTCCTCGTGACTCATGTCCAGGCTGCGGCAGTTGCGGATGAAGCGCAGCCGTTCCAGATGCTCCTGGCGATAGACGCGGTAATTGGCTTCGCTGCGGGCGGTGGGCGGCATCAGCCCTGCCTGCTCGTAGAAGCGTATGGTCTGCGTGGTGCAGCGCGCCAGACGCGCCAGCTGTCCGATTTTCATGATGATGTCCAGGATAGGGGGTGGCCGACTTGACCTTATAGTTACTTTAAACAGTTCAATGGAGTCCTGCAAGCGTTACGGGGAGTTGCAATGGCTGATCACTGCTGTCATTCATCGGAGCCTGCGCATGGTCATGCCGCAGCACCGGCGTCGCTGGCGCCCCTGGTCGCCACACAGGCCGTGGGCCAGGCGCTGCGCACGCCCTTGCGCATCCTGCAGATGGATTGTCCCACCGAAGAGGGTCTCATTCGCGCGCGTCTCAAGGGCATGCCCGGCGTACATGCGCTGCGCTTCAATCTGATGCAGCGCGTGCTCACGGTGGATCATGCAGCGGACGCCTTGCCATCCGTGCTCGCTGCGCTGCGTGAAATCGGCTTCCGGGCGGAGCTTCCGGGTGAGGAAATGCAGACGGCGCCTTCGGGTGCGCGGACGTCGTGGCTGCTGGGTCTGGCCGCGCTCGCCGCATTGACGGCCGAGATGGCCCACTGGTTCCCGGCGCCGGGCTGGCTGGTGCTTCTGACGGCCGTACTGGCTGTGGTACTCAGCGGGACATCGACTTACCGCAAGGGTCTGATCGCGCTGCGTCAAGGCAAGCTCAATATCAATGCGCTCATGAGTATCGCCGTGACGGGTGCGCTGCTCCTGGGTCAATGGCCCGAGGCTGCCATGGTCATGGTGCTGTTTGCCATTGCCGAGGCCATAGAGGCGCGTTCGCTTGACAAGGCGCGCGATTCCGTGGAGCGTCTCATGGCAGTCGCACCCGATCACGTCAGCCGTCGCCAGGCGGACGGCAGCTGGGCCAGTGTGGCGGTGCGCGCCGTCGCAGTGGGCGATGTGCTGCGCGTGCTGCCCGGGGAGCGCATCGGCCTGGACGGCGTTGTCGTCCATGGTCATGGCGAAGTCAATCAGGCGCCCATCACGGGTGAAAGCGCACTCATCGAACGCAAGCTGGGCGATGGGGTCTATGCCGGCAGCATCAATGGCATGGGCGAGCTCGAGATCCAGGTGACGGCGGCGGCGGATGACACCGTGCTCGCTCACATCATCCACAGCGTGCATGATGCACAGTCGCGCAGGGCGCCCATACAGCGTTTCGTGGATCGTTTTGCCGCTGTGTATACACCGCTGGTCTGCCTGCTCGCGCTCGTGGTGGCTGTTGTGCCCCCTCTGGCGGGGATGATGGCCTGGCGTGAAGCGGCCTATATGGCGCTGGTGCTGCTTGTGATTGCCTGCCCCTGCGCGCTCGTGATTTCCACGCCTGTGGCCATCGTCAGCGCCCTGGGTGCGGCGGCGCGCCAGGGCATGCTGATCAAGGGTGGCGCCTTTCTGGAGCAGGGGCGGCATCTGCGCTGGCTGGCGCTGGACAAGACGGGCACACTCACTTCGGGCCGGCCCAGCCTGCTGGATCTGCGCATTGAAGTACCTGAAAGCGGCGGTGCCCCTGTGCAGGCCCTGGCCCGTGCGCTTGCCCTGCGCTCCGATCATCCCGTGTCCCGGGCCATCGTCCGGGGGCTCGCGGCATACGATGGGCAAGCCCGGCTCGCCAATGACAATGATCTTCCCGTTCTGCATGCGGTGCGGGCCTGGCCGGGGCAGGGCAGCGGGGCCGAGCATGAAGGCGAGCCGCTGTATCTGGGCAATCCGGACTGGATTGCGACATTGTTGCCGCAGGGTGCCGCCACGACCGGGCTCGCACAGTACGTCGCCGATGCGCGCGCGCAAGGGCGTACCGTCAGCGTGCTGGCCGATGGGCGCCGGGTGCTGGCGGTCTTTGTCGTGGCCGACACACTGCGCGAAACCAGCCGCCAGGCACTGGCCGAGCTGCACGATCTGGGCGTGCGCACCCTGATGCTGACGGGTGACAACGCGGCCACGGCGCAGGCGGTGGCCGCGCAGGCAGGGGTGGAAACGGTGCGCGCAGACCTGCTGCCGCACGACAAGCTGGCCATCATCGAGGATTTGTCGGGGCAGGGACGGGTGGGCATGGTCGGTGACGGCATCAACGACGCACCGGCCCTGGCGCGCGCGGACATCGGTTTTGCCATGGGTGTGATCGGCAGCGATACCGCGCTCGAGACCGCCGACGTGGCGCTGATGGATGATGATCTGCGCAAGCTGGGCCAGTTCATCCGCCTGTCGCGTGCCACCCACCGGATTCTGGTGCAGAACATTTCCCTGGCGCTGGGTATCAAGCTGGTGTTCGTCATCATCACGCTCATGGGTCTGGCGACCATGTGGATGGCGGTCTTCGCCGACGTGGGGGCCAGCCTGATCGTGCTGGCCAACAGCCTGCGACTGCTGCCGGGTGTGCGCCCGGCCCCGGTATCTCCCTGAAGATCAGGTCTGTGCGGCAACTTCGTATAATTGAGGACGATCCCCGTTTCCATTTTTTTCAAGGTCGTCGATGATCGTCCTGCAAGAAGCCTGGCGCGCCGGTTTGATGGCGCGTTCTCATTGGACCCGCAACATCATTGCGGGGGTGATCGTCGGCATCGTTGCGCTGCCGCTGGCCATGGCCTTCGCCATCGCTTCGGGTGTCAAGCCCGAGCAGGGTCTGTACACCGCCATCATTGCCGGGCTGGCGGTATCGATCTTCGGCGGCAGCCGTGTACAGATTGCCGGCCCCACCGGTGCCTTCATCGTCATTCTGGCGGATATTGTGGTGCGCCATGGTGTCGGAGGCCTGCAGACCGCCACCCTGATGGCGGGCATCATCCTGCTGGTTTTCGGGTTTGCCCGTCTGGGCATTATCCTCAAGTTCATTCCCGCACCGGTCATCGTGGGTTTCACGGCGGGTATCGGTGTCATCATCTGGGTGGGCCAGTGGCGCGACTTCTTCGGCCTGCCCGCCGTCAGTGGCGAGCATTTTCACCAGAAGCTGTGGCAGCTGCTGCAAGTCCTGCCCCAGCTGGATGTCACCACCACGGCACTGGCCCTGCTATCGCTGGTGCTGGTGTTGTTCACGTCGCGCATTCCGCGGTTTTCGCGCGTGCCCGGGCCGCTGGTGGCATTGATAGTGGCCACCGTGCTGCAATCGGCGTTCCAGTTCGAGTCGGTGGCGACCATAGGCTCCACCTTTGGTGAAATCCCGCGGGGGTTGCCGGCCTTCCAGCTGCCCGACCTGTCTCCCGGCAAGCTGGTGAACCTGATCGGCCCGGCCTTTGCCATCGCCATGCTGGGTGCCATCGAATCGCTGCTTTCCGCGGTCGTTGCCGACGGGATGGCAGGCACACGCCACAATTCCAATCAGGAGCTCATCGGCCAGGGTCTGGCCAATGTGCTGGCGCCCCTGTTCGGCGGGATTGCCGCGACCGGCGCCATTGCACGTACCGCCACCAATATCCGCAACGGCGGCAACAGCCCCCTTGCCGGCATCGTCCACACTATTACCCTGATATTCATCCTGCTCGCCCTTGCGCCTCTGGCCGCCAATATTCCCCTGGCTGCACTGGCGGCCATCCTGTTCATGGTGGCCTGGAACATGAGCGAGGTGCGGCTGGTGATCCGTATGTTCCAGCGTGCGCCGCGCGCGGATGTCATCATTCTTTCGGTCACTTTCCTGCTCACGGTGTTTGCCGATCTGGTGGTTGCCGTGAACATTGGCGTGGTGCTGGCCATGCTGCATTTCATGAAGCGCATGTCGGACAGCGTTACCGTGCGCGAACAGACGGAGTCCTATCTGCGTGGTCTGCTGGGTAGCGATGCCCCCGATGAGTGGCCCGCAGACGTCGCCTTCTACAGTGTCGAGGGGCCGTTCTTCTTTGCGGGTGTGGAAGCCCTGCAGAAGACCATAGGCAAGGCGACCCAGCTGCCCAGGGTGGTGGTGGTACGCCTTCGCTGGGTGCCTTTCATTGACGCCACCGGCCTGCAGACCCTGGAAGACGTGGTCGCCGATCTGCAGGAACGCAAGGTTCGCGTGATGTTTGTCGAGGCCAACGAGCGGGTTGCACGCAAGCTGCGCCGCATGGGGCTCACGCAGCGTCTGGGCACCGGCAATCAGCTGCCGGATCTGGCCTCGGCACTGGCAGTGCTGGACCATGAGCGGGCGTCGGCGGACACCGCGGCCGACGCGGGTGCTACGGCCTGATGGCCTGGAATTCCTCGTCGCTCATGAACAGGTAGCGCAAGGTGTCGATGAAGGCGGCAATGATGGCCAGGGGTGTGAACAGCATGAACAGCAGCACATAGAGAATGCCCCAGCCGATCTGGCCCAGGTAGAAGCGGTGGATGCCGATCCAGCCCAGCAGCAGGGCAAGCACGATGGCCATGCGGCGGCGGCTGGCGGGCAGGTTCAGGCGCGGGCCGTCGTGGCGGACCAGCCAGATGTAGATGGGTACCGTGAGCGCGACCGCCAGGATGACTCTGGCTGTATGGGTTTGCACATAGCCATGCACCCACAGATAGAGATCGGTGAAGTTGTGGATTACCAGGCCGGTGATACGCGATAGCCAGTCGAACAGCACGCCCGAGACACGCTCGCCAAAGGTGAGGGCGAGCAGGACGACCACGAAGATGGTAATCGCCAGGATGATTTTCTGCACCATGATGTGGTTTTCCTTGTGAGGGTTCAGACCGCGCAGGCCTTGCGCACGGCGTGTTGCCAATCGTCCATGCGTGCCCGGGCGTCGCTGTGCGACATGCACGGCTCGAAACGCCTGTCTTCCCGCCACAGGCCGGTCAGCTCCCGGGTGTCGGTGTACAGTCCACCAGCCAGGCCCGCAAGCCAGGCGGCGCCCAGTGCCGTGGTTTCCACAACCGCCGGACGCACGACGGGAATGCCCAGCAGGTCGGCCTGAAACTGCATGAGAAAGTCATTGACGCTGGCACCACCATCCACACGCAGTTCGGTCAGGGCAGCGGCACCGGCAGCGCGGGCGTCCCGGCTCATGGCATCCAGAACCGATGCGCTCTGGAAGGCGATGCTTTCCAGCGCGGCGCGGGCAATATGCGCCATGGTTGTGCCGCGTGTGATACCGGTAATGGTGCCGCGTGCATCAGTGTTCCACCAGGGGGCGCCCAGGCCGGTGAAAGCCGGCACGAAGCTGACGCCGCCGGCATCCGGTACGCTGCGGGCCAGCGCCTCGATTTCGCTGCTCTCGCGTACACCATGCAGGCCGTCGCGCAGCCATTGCACTACTGCGCCACCCACGAAGACGCTGCCTTCGAGCGCGAATTGCGTCGTTTCATCGGTCTGTGCGCAGCGTGTGCTGAGCAGGCCATGCTGCGATTCTTGCTGACGGGTGCCCGTCGGCATGAGCATGAAGCAGCCTGTGCCATAGGTGTTCTTGGCCATGCCGGGTGAGAAGCAGGCCTGGCCGAAGAGGGCGCTCTGCTGGTCGCCCGCCACGCCCGTGATGGGAATGACGGCCTCGAAAAGGCCATGAGCCGTATCGCCGTAGTGCGCTGCGGAAGGCAGTACTTCCGGCAGCACCTGGGCGGGGATGTCCATGGCGCGCAGCAGGTCTGCATCCCAGCTGCCCGTATGGATGTTGAACAGCAGTGTACGCGACGCATTGCTGACATCGCAGGCGTGCCGTCCTCCGCCTGTGAGCTTCCAGATCAGCCAGCTGTCCACGGTGCCAAATGCAAGACGGCCGGCCTGGGCGAGCGCACGCGCACCGTCGACATGGTCCAGCAGCCATTGCAGCTTGGTGGCTGAAAAATAGGCGTCGATGCGCAGGCCGGTGCGGGCAATGATGTCTTCTTCCAGCCCCTGTGCACGCAAGGCTTCGCAATAGGGTTCGGTGCGCCGGTCCTGCCAGACGATGGCCTGATGCAGCGGCTCGCCCGTGATCCGGTCCCAGATCAGGCTGGTTTCGCGCTGGTTGGTGATGCCCAGTGCACAGATATCGCGCGCATGGATGCCCGCCTGCGTCATGGCCTGGCGGGCGGTCTGGATCTGTGCCTGCCAGATTTCCAGCGGATCATGCTCGACCCAGCCGGGTTGCGGGTAGGCCTGCCGCAGGGGGTTTTGCGCCAGACTGCATAGCCGGCCCCGGGCATCGAAGACAATGCTGCGTGTACTGGAGGTGCCCTGGTCCAGGGCGAGCAGATATTTCATGGTGCGATTGGGGTGGCGATCATCTGGGCATATTGCAATGCAGGTGTCGCAGTGCAGTGTAGCGGCCGGTGCGCGAGCCTACAAGCGACAAGTCACGGCGCCACAGTGCCGGCTTCAGTGTTGCAGGACTTCGCGACAGGACTGAAGCACTTGTTCCGGCGTGACATCCTGGATTTCCCCACTGCCATTGGCGGGCATCACGGCGCGCGACTGGCGGCGTTGCCAGAACCATTCCGGATTGGGTTCGTGGAAAATGCCCACATAGGGGCAGCCGGTGTGTTGTGCAAGGTGGGAAGGACCGCAATCGTTGGCCACAATGAGTCTGGCATGCAGTGCCAGGCGGGCTATGTCGGCCATGGGCAGATCACGCTCAACCTGCACCCCCGGCAAGTCCATCGCGCGCAGGCGTTCGTCTTCACGGCGCTCGTCCGGTCCGGTGATCACCGCAAAGCGCGTCTGCGGCCCGAGCAACTGGCGTAGTGGGGCAATCAGGGCGAGGAAGGCGTCCAGTCGCCATCGTTTGTAGGTCCCGGCGCCCCCGCCCGGCATGAATATTACCTCGCAGGGCCTGGGGCGTATGCCGGCCTGCAGCGCCAGTGCGTGCATGGCCTGGCCGGCAGCGATCTGCAGGTCGAAGTCGCGAATGGTCTGCAGCAGCGTCATGTAGGCCGCTCCCAGATAGACGCGATCATCTTTCTCGGAGCTCTGTGTCCACAGACAGTCGCTCAGGCGGCGACCGTGAAAACCCACACGCATGGGCACGCGACAGAACAGACCCAGTGGTGCATATTGCTCGCTCGACCAGTGCAATACGAAGATGCGCGTGCTGTTGCGCATGATGCCGAGCTTGTCGCGCAGGCTGTCGACTCGCGCGAAGCGATCCACCCATGGTGTGTCCAGATAGTGCTCGCTGACGGGGTCCGTGCCTGCTACGGTGATGACATCTTCCGGAAACGTCTTGCGCAGCTGGTGCAGCAGCGGATAGGTCACCAGGTGTCCACCCAGGAAACGCATGCTTCGGATGAAAACGGTGGTGGTGGGCATCTCGATGGCGGAGTGTCGGCGACGGCAGGATTGTATGGTCAAAATCTCCTAAAATGAAGATAACCATATTGTTATAGAGGTAAATAAGGGTGACGTCCGCACAGAGTGTGCCCGTGTTGATGTATCACCATGTCACACGTCAGGGTGGCAGCCTTGCCGTGAGTGTGGATGCGTTCGAGAGCCAGATGCGTGGTCTGGCCGAATCGGGCTGGAACACCTTGTCGGCAGATGAGTTTGCCGGTTTTCTTGAGGGTGAGCCGGTACCGCTGCGATCGGTCCTGCTGACCTTTGATGACGGCTATCTGGATAACTGGGTGTATGCCCATCCCGTTTTGCAGCGTCATGGCCTGAAGGCAAGCCTGTTTGCGATCACAGGTCTGATTGGCGAGGGGGCCGTGCGTCCGGTATACGGTCCGGGCGTGGAAGTGCCGGAATGCCCGCCGCACGCACAGGCCAAGGCACAGATGTTCGGCGCACAGCCCGACGATGTGATGCTGCGCTGGGATGAAATTCACGCCATGCATGCGGCAGGGACTTTCGAGGTGCACAGCCACACGCACACGCATGTGCGCTGGGACCGCGAATATGCACGGGCGCACGAGAAGGCGCAACATATCCACGAGGATCTGGCGCAGTCGCGCACGGTGCTGGAAACCCGCCTGGGCCGGGCCTCGGCCCATCTGTGCTGGCCCCAGGGTTACTTCGATGCGGACTACATCAGGGCTGCACAGGACCTGGGCTTTCGCTATCTGTACACCACGGATGCGCGTGGGCAGAACCGCTCGGGCGGCGATCGGGCGCATATCTACCGGCTTGCGGTGCGCAACCGTCACTGGCCCTGGCTGCGCCAGCGCCTGTGGCTGGCCGGCCATCCATTCTGGGGGCCCGTCTACAATCGCTGGAAGGCGCGTAGCGACGCCAGAAAACAATCATCTGCCCAAGAGGTGTCATCATGAGTTCATTTCCGTCGATGGATCCCCAGTCACCCCTGCAGCTGGTGAAGGATCGCTGGGGCTGGTTCGTAGGCCTGGGTGTGGTGCTGGTGATCACTGGTCTGCTGGCGTCCTGGCATGTGCTGACCGCCGCCCTTGTCAGCGTGATCTTCGTGGGCATCCTCATGCTGATTGCCGGCGTGGCCATGCTGGTCAACGCCTGGCGCATGAAGGGCTGGGGCGGCTTTCTGCTCTGGACGCTCAGCGGTGTGCTGTATCTGGGCGCCGGCGCGCTGGCTTTCTACAATCCGCTGGTGGGTGCCGCCGTCCTGACCTTGCTGCTGGGTGCGAGCCTGATAGGCTCGGGCGCCTTCCGCCTGTGGGTCTGGTTTCAGAACCGTGCCCAGCCGGGCTGGCAGTGGCTGGCTTTCTCGGGCGCCATCAGCCTGCTGGCGGGCCTGCTCATCGCGCTGGGCTGGCCGGACAACAGTGTGTTCATCCTGGGTTTCCTGCTGGCCATCGATCTGGCGTTCCAGGGGGTCACACTCATCATGCTGGGACTTGCCTTGCGCGCGCGTCGATAGTGGTGTACATTAGCGTGCTTTGGCGCATTAGCTCAGTTGGTTAGAGCGACGGAATCATAATCCGCAGGTCCGGGGTTCGAGTCCCTGATGCGCCACCAGAATTTTCATTGTCAATCAACGACTTATCGCCACCCAGCACGGTGGCGATTTTTTTGTCTGGTGCCGACTGTGCCCAAAACGTGACCACTCCACCCTTAGGTGCCACGTTCGGTGTCGGAAGGCATTATTCTCCGCATGAATTCGTCGAACAACGGAACCGTGAACGCTGTATCGCCGTGACTTGGACTCCAAACCATACCCTTCGCAATCAGATTGTTGCGTGTCGGGCCCAGCGAAGTCACCTTTTGCCCTAGAACGTCTGCGATATCGCCAGATCGATGGGGACCAGGGCCTAGTGCTGCCATCGCTCGCATGTACCGCTTCTCTGCTGGAGTCAGGCGGTCAAGTCTTACTCGGAAGAAGCTTTCATCTAGAGCTGCAACTGCTGTGCCTGTGGCACTTTCAACATCTTCGAGTGTTATGGGGCTCTCATCTGCGGCATCCCATGAATGTTTGCCCCATTCTTGCAAGAAATAAGCATACCCTCTGGTGTGTTCCACTATTCTCCGAACTGCGTTCTTTTCAATAATGACCCCCTCGGCAGCAGCGGGTTTGGTGATCGCGTCGGAAGCTGCATTTTTATCAAGAGCCCCTATCATTGGGAAATCGAATAGTCTTTCAGCATACGATTTTGCGTTACCTGCCCTGGCTAGTAATTGAGGAAGGCCAGCTCCAACAACAGTAAGCGGAAGATTGTTATGGTTGCAGCGATGCAGTGCCGCGATGAGCGCTCCGAACTCTTTTTCATTGATATATTGCATTTCATCAATGAAGAGCACGAGCGCCGTCCCTGCTGACTTGGCCGCCTCACCAGCGGATTGAAGCAAGTCTGATAAGTCACTTTCAAGGTCACCATTATCCGCGAGGCCAGGTAGAGACTCTGCATCAATCCCTACTTCGATATCGCCATATGACGCTTTAAGTGCCCCAACGAAGCCAGCAAGTGCCCTCAACCCTTTTCGCGCACCCTCCCGAGCTCTTTCCATGCGACTGAGGCGAAGAAGGGCAATGCGCAATTGTGGCGCCAACATTGCTGGAAGGGATCGATCTTCCGGCGCTTCGATCCGGATCGTGTGAATTCCTTGCGCTTCTGCGTCCCGTCTCATCTGGTCTAACAAAACGGTTTTTCCGACACCTCGAAGGCCGACCATCAGAATGCTTTTATCTGACTTGCCTGTAGCAAAGCGAGCCAGACATATCCTCACTCTGTCTCGGATAGCATCACGACCCGCCAGCTCTGGGGGCATGGTGCCGGCGCCGGGCGCATATGGGTTTGTAATTGGATCCATAGTGCTCTCTTATGTCATTTTTAGTGAGTTTATCAAAAAAACATAAACTCGCTAAACTGACTAATTATCCACTATAGTGAAGGCAATAAACCTAAACCCCGACCACCCGCAGCCCAAAGGGCAGGGGAGAGGTATCGTCAATCTGGCGTACCACGTCCTGCAGGGCTGACTGAAGCATCTCCTCGACCGCAGGATGATAGAAAGGCATCTGCAGAAGGCTGGCGGCGGTTTCGCCCCGTTCGATGGCCAGTGCCAGCACGTGCGCCAGATGCTCGCCCCGGGCGGCCATCATCGCGGCGCCCAGAAGGCGCCCGTCACGCCTGTCGGCGTAGAGGCGCAGCAGGCCGCGCGGCTCATGCAGTACGCGGCTGCGCCCGTTGCCTTGCCCTTCCGCCGTACCAATGACAATGTGCTCCTCCGCCAGGTCGGACAGACGCGCGCCGACAGTGGCCAGATCCGGATCGGTGAAGGCAACGGCCAGTGGTGTCTTGCGCACGAAGCGCTGGGGCTGCATGCCGGAATCAGCAGCAATGCCTGCCGCGTTGTAGCCGGCGATGGCGCCTTCGTCGGCAGCTTCATGCATCAATGCCAGGGTATTGTTCGCATCCCCGGCGATGAAGATGGGCAGCGTGCCCACCTGCATGGTCTGGGTATCGAACTCCGGTACACCCCTGCCATCCACGGTAATGCCGGCATCGGCAAGACCCAGTCTGTCCGCATTCGATTGCCGGCCCAATGCGGCCAGCAGCAATTCAACCTGTACCTGTGTGCTGTCATCACGCTTCATGATCAGACCGTTGTCCGCCATGCCGAGTTCGGTTTGTGTCTGCAGCCACATGTCGAACTCGGGGCCCAGGCGTTCCAGCGCCCGTGCCGAGATTTCAGGGTCGGTCATGCCGCCGATATGGGCGGCGACATCGGCGCCCGTGACCGGCACGCCCAGTCGGGCAAGCGCCAGTCCCATTTCAAGACCGATCGCTCCCAGGCCCAGAATGCCCATGGTTTGCGGCAGGGTCTCCAGCTCGAACAGCTCATCGGTTGTGATGACGCGTTCACGCATGGGTTGCAGCCAGTCCGGCACGATGGGCCGTGACCCGACAGCGATGATGATGGCTTTGGCGTTGATCTCGCAGTGCCCGCCGGCATTCAGTTCAACTTCCAGTTGGTTGGTCGACAGAAAACGTGCACGGCCTTCAATCAGGTGCTCGCCGGCCATCTTGCGCGTGCCGGCAGCGGTGGGCTGGGCAAAGCCGTCGCGCTCCTTGCGCAGGGCGGCCCAGGTGGCATCGCGATCCAGGCGCAGATGTTCGATGCCGCTACCGCCGATGCGCTCCAGACCCTGTGCAGCCCGCCATTGTGCTGCGGCGTGCAGGGCAACTTTTGATGGCATGCAGCCCACGCGCGCGCATACCGTGCCCAATGGGCCGTGGTCGATGAGTACGAATCTGCGCTTGGCGCGTCGCACTTCGCGCAAGGCATACATGCCTGCGGTGCCTGCGCCGATGATGGCGACATCAGTGTCGATGCGTTGAGTCGTCACGTTTGTTCTCCTGGGTCAATGTCATCAATGCTATTAGTATATTATTATACATAATGATGAAATATTAGGACTTCTGTTTTTCGGATGCGTTTATGTCGGGCGTTCTCGCGTGAGCGTAGTTCAGTCGTCCAACGCTTCAGTCTTTGCGGTGAGGCGATTGATGGCACTGATCATGTGCTGCTGCACCTCCGGGTTTTTGAATGCAGTACGCAGATCTGTAATGATGGTCAGTAATGCTTCTGTTGGCAGGATGATATTGACTATCGGTGCGGCAGCCGTGCCGGGTTGGGTTTCCACGCCGAGTGTCAGACGCGATACCTGATGCCCTATGCTGTATGACAGCAAACCGTCGCTGAAGAGGGTGGGGGTGCTCACCGAAGCAATGTCGCGGTAGATGCCATCTGCGTCATTTACGGAGTGCGTCATGATGAATTTCCTCTGAGTAGGGTGCGGCGTAAAGATCGGCTGGGCCAAGATGTTGAGCTTCCCATGCCAGCCAGGAATATGGGACAAAACGCACCATGAGTGCGCAGTCGAAAGACTTGGCAATTCTGAGCAGGGTGGGCAGGCTGTAGCTGCCATGTTCCGGATCTTCAAGCCGGGAGATGGCAGATTGGCGCGTCCCGAGTTGTTGTGCCAGATTCTGCTGGGAAAGGCCGCGCGCTTGCCGGTTGACCCTTATCTGCCAGGCAATACCTTGTTCGACCGCAGCTTCTGCATAAGCGTGTCGGTATTCGGCATCCTCCCATTCACTTCTTTCGGACAAGAGTGATGTGCGGTCGATAGTTGCGGACTTGTTCGAACGCCGGGCAAGATCTCCGAGGCTCCCGTTCGCATATGTCTCGCCTTTCGCGGGCGATATCTTGGTAATTGACGGGCCCATAAACTCTATCCTTCTCCACGCAAGGCGTGGTGATGATGAACCATGGGGTCGCGCTTGCAAAGTGCCCTACGGCGCGATGTTGGGTTCGATTTTCATCTTTAAATCTTATCACATATATGTGATGACCTAAGGGGCTCGCATATGGACGATCCCAGGCAGACTTCGATTGCTGTCGCAGATGATCTCGTGCGCGTGCGAAGTTGGCTTGTGCCTTGATTGATAGTCGGTCGTGCCATCTCTCAATTATTTTTTTGCCGCTTTCACTCAAGAAGCCTCGAAATTGCCATTGTGCAGCCAACTCTCACACCTCCGGTGGGTGGTGAACGCGCCTCCATCAAGTCCTGCAATGAAACAGGACAGCCAGCAGCCCGCCGGCGGTCATGTTGTGCATTGTGACGATCATGATGGTGGGCCCATCGATGACAATGACACTGCCCAGGGCAATCTGCAACACCGTCAGTGACAGAATCAGCACGGCTGATGCGCGTCTGCGTCCGCGCACGAGACGCCAGGCGCCCACGACAAGCACAGGGATCAGCAGTAGTGCAAGCAGGATATGCAAGGCGTGCATCATGGACAGGGTTTCGTCAGTCATGCCGGCCAGCCCGCCCAGTGCCATTTGTATCAGTGTCAGGCCGATGGCAAGGCCGGTCCAGGCTGCCGGGGGACCTGCTTCCTGTCGGCGGGCACTGCCGGCCAGTTGTACCGCCAGGCCCAGCATGAGCATGCCGCCCAGCAGGTTGCCCAATACCACGGCTCCGGCCTGGGATCGTCCGGTGAGCGCGCCCAGAACTGCCAGAAATAGGGCCAGGCCCAGCAATGCCAGTGCGGATGCGCGTTGTACACGCAGTGCGGGGCGGGGCAGGCTGCTCAATAGCACCATGGCGATGATGACGAGCAGGCTGGCGGAAGCCGCCATGCGGTGCAGTGCACGCGCGGCCCCGACGGCGGCATCCGCTTCCAGGCAGCCGGGCCAGGGCTCACAGCCCGGCAGGCGGCCGGACAGGCGCAGCCAGGCACTCAGGCTGGTGATCAGGAAGACAAGCAGGAAGGTGAGCCAGGCCAGGCGGGCGATCCAGCGAAGGCGCGGGGTGACGGAAGATATGGCGGAAGATGGGGGCTGCATGCAAGGCCTTGATGGAAGTTCTGGAGAGCGGCGTGAAAAATTGTCATTCTATCGAAGCCACATGCAACATGTGGCATCCGCACGTGTTACGATTTTCACTTTCATGGTTCTCCTGCGTCCCTGTTCATGTATCTGGTCTTTCCCGATGTGGCCACGATCGCCGATTTTGTGGCCGACGCGCTGGCCTCACAGGTCCGCGCGCGTCCCGAGTCCGTCCTGGGCCTTGCGACGGGTGGCACGATGGAGCCGGTGTATGCGCGCTTTCTTGAACGCGTGCGCCAGACGCGTCTGGACGTGTCGCGCCTGCGCTCCTTCAACCTGGACGAGTACATCGGCCTGACGCCGGATCATCCGCAAAGCTATGCGGCCTACATGAAACAGCATCTGTTCGATGTGCTGGGCTTTGATCCGCTGCGCCATCATCTGCCCGATGGCTGCGCGCCGGATGAAGACGGCTATTGCCGGCACTATTCCAGCGCGATCTACCAGGCGGGCGGCATCGATCTGCAGCTGCTCGGTGTAGGGCGCAACGGCCATATCGGCTTCAACGAGCCGGGGACGGCGTTCGACAGCACAACGCATGTGGTCAGTCTGGACGAGCGTACGCGCATCGACAACAGCCGCTTCTTCGCCGAGGGCGAACTTGTTCCGGGGCGTGCCATCACCATGGGCCTGCGCGACATCATGTCGGCGCGCGAGATCCTGCTGGTGGCCACCGGCGCCGCCAAGGCGCCCACGCTGGCTGCATTCCATCGCAGCGGCGTCACGCCGGAGCTGCCTTTCAGCGTATTGAAGCAGCATCCCCGCGTGCGTATCGTCCTCGATGCCGAGGCGGCCCGGCTGCTGCCGGCGCAGGCCTGCCAACCCATGGTGCAAGCGGTTCTGCCGGCCCGTTCAGCCTAGAAAGACACTCGCCGGATACGACAGGCATCGGTACACTATTGCTTCCTTCTTGTTCATCAAGCCGAAGCGAGTTATTCGATGTCTTCCTCTCTTGTATATGCCAGTGCCCGGACGCTGTCGGGTCAGCTGGCCAGTGGTGCCCTTTCGTCCGTCGATCTGGTTGAATATTATCTGCAGCGGATCGCCCGGTGGGAGCCCCGCCTGCATGCCTTTGTTGAAGTGTATGGTGAAGATGCCTTGCGGGCGGCCCGGGCGGCTGATCTGGCACGCGCCACCGGTGCAGTGCTGGGGCCGCTGCACGGTATGCCGGTCGCGCTCAAGGATCTGGTCGAGATGGAAGGCCGGCATACGGGCGGCGGTTCGGCGGCAAACGCCGGGCGCATCAGCCCGGTCACAGCCAGTCTGGTGCATCGTCTGTGGCGCCAGGGTGCCATCATCATCGGCAAGACCCATACCGTGGAGTTTGCCATGGGGGGCTGGGGTACAAATATCCGTCTGGGTACGCCCTGGAACCCCTGGGATCTGGAAACCGCACGCACGCCGGGCGGCTCGAGCAGCGGGTCCGGCGTGGCGCTCGCCGCCGATCTGGTGCCCCTGGCGCTGGGTACCGATACGGGGGGTTCCGTGCGCCTGCCCGCGTCCTGGTGCAACCTGACCGCGCTCAAGGTCTCCTCGGGGCGTATCAGCGGCTATGGTGTACTGCCGTTGAGCCCCACACTGGATACGCCCGGACCCATGGCGCGCAGCGTGGCCGATGCCCGCCTGTTCTACGAGGCATTGCGCGGTCACGACGCGCAGGATCGTCATGCCCATCTGGTGCCGGCGGCGGCCCCCGCGATGGCGGCACGCGAGGACTTGCGCGGCATGCGCCTGGCCCGCCTGTCTGAAGCCGACCGCAGTGCTTCCGAGCCTGAAGTGCTGGCCGCCTACGATGCCGCACTCGAGGTGCTCGCCGACGCCGGGGCCGACATTGTCGATATCACCCTGCCTTACGGGTTTGCCGAGGTTGCCGCCCTCAACGGCCAGATCATGTTTGCCGAGGGTTACAGTCTGTACCATCATCTGCTGGACGATCCACAGGCGCCGCTGGATGAGGACGTGCGACCGCGTCTTCTGGCGGGACGCACGATCACCGCCGCCGATTATCTGCAGGCACTGCGCGCGCGCAGCGAGATGCAGGCGCGCTTCAACACCGTCTTCGATCAGGTGGATGCATTGCTCACGCCCACCACCACCACTGCAGCACTCAAGCTGGAAGAGGTCGATCAGGGTGGCAGCCCGTCCTACTACACGCGCTTTGGCAACTTCTTCAACTTGTCGGCCCTGTCCCTGCCCAGCGGTGCCACAAAGGCCGGTCTGCCGCTGTCGCTGCAGATCATCGGTCGGCCCTATGGGGAAGAGACGGTGCTCGATATTGGTGCGCAGTACCAGACGCGCACGCAATGGCATCTGCGTCGTCCGGAAGGCCTGTGAGCGGGACGGATATCCTGCGCGTACCGCCCTGGCACTGCGAGCAGGGCGGTGATCGCTGCCTGGTGGTGGTGTTCGAGGCGCACGATCCGGAGTGTTCCAACCGCTTTGCCGTAGAGCTGGCGCGACGCATCGTTGCCGCCGGTATGCCACAGGTGCGTGATGTGGTGCCGTCCATGGCGGCGGTGGGCGTGCATTTCGAGCCTGCGTCGGCACGCGACGCGGTGGTCCGCCGGGTGCAGGCGCTCATGCCGGCCCGCCTTGCTCGTGAGGAGACGGATGTACGCGAGATCGAGCTTCCGGTGTGTTACGGGGGCGAGCATGGCCGGGATCTGGATGATGTGGCGCGCCATTGCGGTCTGGACCGCGACGAGGTGATCGCCCTGCATAGCGCCTCCCGGGTGCGCGTACTCATGCTGGGTTTCGCGCCGGGCCACCCCTATCTGGGCATGTTCGATGCACGCCTGTCGATTGGCCGGCGGACCACGCCGCGCACCGCCGTGCCCCAGGGTTCCATCGGTCTGGCCAACCGTCAATGCGTCATCTATCCCGTGGTGCTGCCTGCCGGCTGGAATCTGATCGGGCGCATACCCTTGCGCCTGTTCGATCCCCTGCGTGCCTCGCCTTGTCTGCTGGACGTGGGCGATTATGTGCGCTTCCGGGCCATCGGCCCGGAAGAGTTCGAACACATCGCCCGCGAGCAGGGCCCGGCAATCAGGCCGGCAGCGACACCAGCCGGGTAAGCATGTCGGGTGTCATTTCAGCCAGATAGATCGTGCCGTCCGCGCCGGCTGCCATGCCGTGAGCGACGGTGCTCAGCGTGCGGCAGCGCCCGAGCAGGCGGCCATCCGGGGCAAAACGCGACAGCCGGGGTGTCTGGTCCGTCACCAGTATGGTGGCGTCCGGCAGCTCGGCCAGCGCCATGGGCTTGTAGACGTCACCAATCTCGCCCAGTACCCGGCCTTCCGCATCGAAGAACTGCAGGCGATAGTTCTCGCGGTCGGCCACGAGCAGGCGGCCGTCGCGCAGCACGATGACGGCGTGCGGCGTCGTGAACTGGCCCGGCCCCGGTCCCTGCGTGCCCACTGTGCGCACCAGTGTGCGCTGCGCGTCGAAGATATGCAGGCAGGAATTGCCATAACCATCGGTTGCATAGAGCCTGCCCGCACCGTCCATGCTCGCCGAAGTGGGGTGGTTGAACGGGGCCATCCAGTGGGGTTCACGCGGATTGCCCAGCGTCCAGCGCAGTTCGCCGTGCTTGTCCAGGGCGATGATCTGATGACCATCGAAGTCAGCGATGAGCAGGCCGCCGCCCGGACCGGGATTCAGGTAGTGCGGGCACACCAGCCCCGGTACCGTCCACTGGTCGAGCAGCTCACCCGACGGGGCCAGCACGATGAGCTGGGGAGCACGCCGGCGCATGGCAACGACGCGCCCGTCCGCCATCACGGTGACATCACAGATGGCAGTGAAATCATGCGGGGTACCGGGCCAGGCCCGCTGTACTTCATAGCGTTGCGAACCCAGGGTGACAATGACAGCGTCCATGCTCAAAATTCCTCAATCAAAAACCTCGGAGCACATGACGCATAGCGGCGATGGCCCCATGTCGCCGCAGTATACTCGCAGCAGGCAAACCCCTTCCATGCTTGTTTACAGGAGATAGTCCATCATGCCACTTTCCGGAAAGGCCATGCTGATTACGATGATGAATGTCGATGCCGCCGATGAAGAAGGTTTCAACGACTGGTACGACAAGGAACACCTGGCCGAACGGGTCGGGATAGACGGCTTTACCGAAGCGCGCCGCTATCAGGCTGTGGATGCCCAGCCGAAGTACCTGAATTTCTACACGACCGAGACCTTCGAGGTGCTCGACAGCCCGCAGTATCGCAAGGCCCTGGCGAACCAGACCGAGCGCTCCCTGTATTACATCGAGCGTTTCCGTGATGGCGGGCGTGCCATCGTACGCGTTTCGGCCAGCCATGGGCAGGGCAGGGGCAGTACCCTGTATTTTGCCGCCATCCGCCCTCTGGGCCAGGATGCCGACGCCTTGCGCACGCATCTGGACGAAGCCCTGCGCGCCCTCATCCTGGAGCAGGAGATCATTTCCGCCCATCTGGTGGAAAGCGATCCCCAGCTCTCCAAGCCGCTGACCGAAGCGGTGCCGCCGCCCAGTGCCAGCGACTGGTACGTGATGGTGGAAGGCACGAACAGCGACGCCGTGCGCCGTCATGGCCGTGCGCTGGTGGGCAATACCGCCCATATCCCTGCCGATGCCGTGATTGCCGAAGGCATCTACGCGCATATGTGGGACCTGTCGCGGGCCGAACTCTAGCCCGCGACCATCCGGTGTGCGCGTATCCGGGACTTCCTAGGCGCGCATGCCGGGCATTTCGAACTTCAGTGCCTGCAGGTCGTCAATCAGCTGCCGGCCTGCGGCATCATCCAGCTCGACCAGCGGCGGGCGCACGCCCGCCCAGGTATCGATGCCGCTCCAGTGCGCCACGGCCCGCTTCATGGCCGGAATCATGACATGCTTCTGGAAGGCGCTGCGCACGGCGTTCAGCGCCTGCTGGCGCTCGTCGGCATCGGCATCCTGCCAGTGGGCATACAAGGCATGAATGGCCGCCGGATTGACATTGGCCGTGGCGCTGATGCAGCCCGCACCGCCATGGCGCAGGGTTTCAAGCAGAAAGGTTTCGCTGCCGGCAAAGACATCGAAGCCGTGCGGCTGGAATTGCTCAAGCATGGCGAGCGTGTTGTTCCAGTCACCCGAGGAGTCCTTCACGCCGGCGATGGCCTGCGGGTAATCCTTGAGCAGCCGCTCGATCAGGGCCAGGCTGATGGGCACCTGGGATACCGGCGGGATGTGATACAGGTAGATACGCAGGCGCGCATCCCCCACGCGCTGTATGACTTCGGAGAAATAGCGGTACAGGCCTTCGTCCGTCACGCCCTTGTAATAGAAGGGCGGCAGCATCAATACGCCCGCGCAGCCGTGCTTGACCGCCTGCGCCGTGAGTTGTACGGTATCCTCTATCGTGCAGCTGCCGGTGCCCGGCATCATGCGCGAGGCGTCCAGTCCCTGCTCCACAAGGGCATCGAGAAGATGCATGCGCTCGGCCAGGGTGAGTGAATTGGCTTCCGAGTTGGTGCCGAAAACAGCCAGGCCGACCTGGTTGTCCAGCAGCCACTGGCAGTGGCGCACAAAACGCGGGGCGTCCGGCTTGAGGTTTGAGTCAAAAGGGGTGACAACGGGTGAGAGCACACCCTTGATGCGAGTAGTCATACGTCAGGGTTCCAGAAATTGCAGAGAACATCCAGAAATCAGTCTAACAAAGTTCAGTCGCGTTTCGCCGGTCGCATCATGCAATGGTTTTGCATGATGTAACGTGCCTTGAGCGCATCTGCACACCCCCTATAATAAGTCGCCCGTACAGCTCGGCTGCCTGCCTGATGAGGGGGCCCGTGGCGGTTTACAACAGGAGATAGTGATCATGAACAAGCGGTTCAAAACCAGTCTTCTTGCAGCATGTCTGATGGCCGGTCTCGGCCTGACTTCTGTGGCCAGCGCCCAGAAGTGGGACATGCCCGTGCGCTCGAATATGCAGAATTACTTCACGCGCAATCTGGTGCAGTTTTCCGATGACGTCAAGGCTGCCACCAACGGCAAGTTCGACATCGTCATCCATCCCGAGGATTCCCTTGTCAAGCAGCCCGATGTGAAGCGGGCCGTGCAGACGGGTCAGGTGCCCATCGGCGAGTTGCTGATGTCCATGCACAGCAATGAAAATGCCGTGTTCGGGATTGACTCCGTGCCTTTCCTTACCGGCAATTACGAGCAGGGATCCAAGCTGCTTGATGCCACCCGTCCCTATCTGACGGAAATCCTGGCCAAGCAGGGGCTCAAGCTGCTCAATGTGGTGCCCTGGCCCTACAATTCCTTCTACAGCCAGGACAAGCTGACGTCCGTCAGCGATTTCAAGGGCAGCAAGTTCCGCGCCTTCAACCCGGTCACCGGGCGTCTGGCCGAGCTGATGGGTGCCACGCCGGTCACGGTGCAGCAGTCTGAAGTCTCGCAGGCCTTCTCCACCGGCGTCATCAACGCCATGATCACCTCGCCCGCTACCGGCGTCGACACCCAGGCTTGGGATTTCGTCAAGTATTTCACCGATGTGCGCGCCATGGCACCGTGGAACATCCTGGTCGTCAACCAGAAGGCGTTCGACAAGCTGGGCAAGGACGAGCAGGCAGCGCTGCTGAAGGCGTCCGACGAAGCTGAAACACGCGGCTGGAAGATGGCCGAAGAAGAGACCGGCAAGCTGATCCAGATGCTGAAGGATCACGGCATGACGGTCGATCAGCCGTCCGACGCCATGAAGGCCGAGTTCGGTCCCATCCATGAAACCCTGATCAGCGAATGGATTGCCAGCGCACCTGCCGAAGGCAAGACCATTGTTGACGCGTACAACAAAGTCAAATAGAGAACGGGTCCCGGAGGCCTCACTGATGCTGGATCGAATCTATCGTCTTGGTGGGGCCCTGGCCGCCTTCTTCCTGGTCATGATCGCTGTGCTCACGCTGCTTCAGATCGGCGGGCGGCTGTTTCATATCCAGGTGCGCGACGCCGATGTATTTGCAGGCTTCGCGATGGCGGCCTCCAGTTTTCTGGGTCTGGCCTATACCTTGCGCACGGGGGGGCACATCCGGGTGACTCTCTTCATTTCGCGCATCCACGGCCCGGCGCGCCGCATCATCGAAGGCTGGTGCCTGTTGTTCGCCATTGTGGCGGTGGGCGCCTTCGCCTGGTTCACGCTGGGTCTGGTCCAGATTTCCTACGAATACAATGACTTGTCAACCGGCATGATAGGGGTGCCCCTGTGGATTCCGCAAATGGGGATGCTGCTGGGCGTTGCCTTGCTCGAGCTCGCGCTGCTTGAGGAAGGGCTGCGCTTCGTGCGCGGCGAGCCGCAAACCTACGATTCCGGTGATGCCGAGGATTTCACCGAGTAAGCCATGGATATCCTCACCTACAGCCCCCTGCTCGTACTGGCGCTGTTCTTCTTTCTGGGTTCCGGTGTCTGGGTGGCCCTGTCGCTGATCGGTGTGGCCTACATGACCATGCTCATGTTCTCCAGTGCCCCCATCGATGCCGTCATGCCCACCACTATCTGGAGCTCGTTGAGCACCTGGACGCTCACGGCATTGCCGCTGTTCATCTGGATGGGCGAGATTCTTTTCCGCACCCGCCTGGCGGCCGACCTGTTCGAAGGTCTGGCGCCCTGGGTGGGGCGCCTGCCGGGTCGCCTGGTGCATGTCAATGTGCTGGGTTGCGGCATCTTTGCAGCCGTCAGCGGCTCGTCGGCGGCCACGGCCGCCACCGTGGGCCAGATGTCGCTGCCCGAGCTCGAGAAGCGTGGCTATGACCGGCGCCTGAGCCTGGGCTCGCTGGCGGCCTCGGGTACGCTGGGCCTGCTCATTCCGCCGTCCATCATCCTGATCGTCTACGGCGTATCGGCCAATGTCTCCATTGGCCGCCTGTTCCTCGCAGGCGTTATTCCCGGACTGGTCCTCATGGGTCTGTTCGTGGGCTATATCGTGCTGTGGTCGCTGTTTCATCGCGACAAGATGCCGCCGCCCGAGCCGCGTTTGCCGCTCATGGAGGCGCTCAAGCGCGTGCGCCTGCTGCTGCCTATCGTGCTGCTCATCATTGCCGTCATCGGTTCCATCTACATGGGTGTTGCGACGGCCACCGAGGCCGCCACCCTGGGTGTGGTGGGCTCGCTCATCGTGGCCCTGGTGGCCGGCAGTCTTACCTGGGAAAGCTTTCAGGCCAGCTTGTACGGCGCCATGCGCACCTCGTGCATGATTGCCTTCATCCTTGCCGGCGCTGCATTCCTGACGACCGCCATGGGTTTTTCGGGCATTCCACGCGCGCTCGCACACTGGATTGACGCCATGGGCCTGTCGCCCTACGCCCTGCTGGCCGCACTGACGGTGCTCTACCTCATCCTGGGCTGCTTCCTGGATGGCATCTCCATGGTGGTGCTCAGCACCGTGGTGGTGATTCCCATGGTGCAGCAGGCGGGCATAGACCTGCTGTGGTTCGGCATCTTCCTGACCATCATGGTGGAGGTGGCGCAGATCACACCGCCGGTGGGCTTCAACCTGTTTGTCGTGCAGGGCATCGCGAACGAGGATATCTGGACCATCACCAAGGCGGTGCTGCCGTTCTTCCTGCTCATGATACTGATGGTGGTGCTGTTGACGCTCTATCCCGAGATGGCCACCTGGCTGCCCACCACCATGAAGTCCGTCTGAGCGGAAAACAGGGAAGGGGCTCATGCGCGATCTGCAGATTTATTCCATAGACGGCTTCGTGCCGGTGGTGCATCCGACGGCCTTCGTCCATCCCACGGCCGTGCTGATCGGTGACGTCATCATAGGGCCCGGCGTCTACGTCGGGCCGCTGGCCAGCCTGCGCGGTGACTTCGGTCATATCGAGATGCAGGAAGGCTCCAACATCCAGGACAGCTGCGTGGTGCATGGCCGGCTGGGCAGCGACACCATCGTCGCACCCGACGGCCATATCGGGCATGGCGCCATTCTGCATGGTTGCATCATCGGGCGCAATGCCATGGTGGGCATGAACGCCGTCGTCATGGACGAGGCCGTCATCGGCGAGGAAAGCATCGTGGGTGCCATGGCCTTCGTCAAGGCGGGCATGCAGGTGGCGCCGCGCAGTCTGGTCATGGGTGCACCCGGGCGTGTGGTACGCACGCTCAGCGATGCGGATGTGGCCGGCAAGACCAGCGGCACGCGGCAGTATCAGCGGCTCACATTGCGCTGTCACGCCAGCCTGCAGCGCGTCGATCCACTGGAAGTGCCCGAGCCCGGCAGGGCACGGCTCACTGCGGAGCAGGTGTTGCCGCGCTAGCTTTGCGTACCGGGGCCCCGGGTGCCGGCCTTGACCGGTCGAAGCAGTCGGCGTTAAGCAGAATGCTGCGGTCCACCTTGTTGATGTCGGTATGCCCGCAGAAGGCCATGCTGATGTCCAGTTCCCTGGCCAGCAACTCCAGGCACTTGCTGACACCGGCCTCGCCCATGGCCCCCAGCGCATACAGAAAGGCGCGCCCTGCGAGCACGCCCTGCGCGCCCAGGGCCCGGGCGCGCAGGATATCCTGTCCCGAGCGCACGCCGCCATCCATCAGCACTTCGATCTTCTTGCCCGCGGCCTGAACGATGCCGGGCAGGGCCGAGACGGACGAGGGGGCGCCATCGAGCTGGCGCCCGCCATGGTTGGACACCACCAGGGCATCGGCGCCCGAATCGATGGCCATGGGCACGTCGGCTTCGTCCATGATGCCTTTCAGGATGAGCGTGCCTTCCCAATGCTTCTTGATCCATTCGATATCGCTCCAGCTGAGCGAAGGATCGAACTGCTCGCTTGTCCAGGACGAGAGTGAAGACAGGTCGCCCACGCCCTTGGCGTGACCGACGATGTTGCCGAAAGTGCGCCGCGGCGTGTTCAGCATGTTCAGGCACCAGCGCGGTTTGGTCGCCAGATTGACGAGGTTGCGCAGGGTGGGGCGCGGCGGTGTGCTCAGGCCATTGCGGATGTCCTTGTGACGCTGGCCCAGCACCTGCAGATCCAGCGTCAGCATCAGCGCCGAACAGTCTGCCACCTGCGCCCGCTCGATCAGGCGCCGGATGAAGTCACGGTCGCGCATCACATAGAGCTGGAACCAGAAAGGGCGCGTGGTGTGGGCGGCAATGTCCTCTATGGAGCAGATGCTCATGGTGGACAGTGTGAAGGGAATGCCGAAGCGTTCGGCGGCGCGGGCAGCCAGGATTTCCCCATCGGCCCATTGCATGCCGGTCAACCCGGTGGGGGCAAGTGCCAGCGGCATCGCGACATCGTGGCCCGCCATGCGGGTGGCCAGTGTGCGCGTCTCGATGTCAACAGCCACGCGCTGGCGAAATTGCAGCCGTGCGAAATCCGTCTCGTTGGCGCGATAGGTGCTTTCCGTCCAGGAGCCCGAGTCGGCATAGTCGTAGAACATCCGCGGTACGCGACGGCGCGCAAGACGTTGAAAATCCTCGATACAGGTGATGGGTGCAGTAAAGGGCACGGATCGCTCCTTTCAGGGGGGACGGACAGGCTTCATGTTACCGAAATCTTCTGCATCGCGTGCTTTATACTCGCAGCATCCCGGATGTTGCATGCTGTCGCGACATTCGCTCAATGAACAAGAATGAAGGAGGCAATATGTGGACGTTCAGTATAGGCAGGGCGTGGGGTCTGATGATGCAGACGCTGCCTTTCATCATGCTGCGCTGTCTGGTGTATTTCGGCATCACCCTGGCCTATATACTCGCCACCGGCGTGGGCTCGGGCATCGGCTGGGGTGTGGGCGGCTTTGGTGATACGGATTTCCGCGCGGCAGCCACCGTCTGGGGCGGTTTCATCGGCCTGGGTGTGGCCGGTGCTGCAATGTATTTCCTGCGTGAATACATTCTTTATATCGTCAAGGCCGGTCACATCGCCGTCATGGTGCGGCTGCTCGATGGCCAGCCCATGCCCGAAGGGCAGTCCCAGATCGACTATGCCAAGCGTGTGGTCGGTCAGCGCTTTGGGCAGGCAAGCATGCTCTTTGGGCTTGATCAGCTCATCAAGGGGGTTGTGAAGGCCATCACGGGTCTGGTCCAGGGTGTGGCCGGTCTGCTGCCCATCCCCGGCCTGCAGAACCTGATGTCAGTCGTCCGCGCCTTTCTGCGCCTGGCCATCGGTCTGATCGACGAGGTGATTCTTGCCTACGCCATTCGCACCGAAAGCGAGAACCCCTGGCTGTCTGCGCGCACCGCACTCGTGCTCTACGGGCAGAATGGCGGCATCATGCTCAGGAACGCGGCCTGGCTCACCCTGATTGTGTACGGGCTGTCCATTCTGGTATTCCTGTTCTGTCTGGCGCCTGCAGCGGCTCTGGTCTACATGTTGCCGGGCGCCTGGTCGGCCGGCGGCATGGTCTTTGCGCTGCTGTTTGCCTGGGCGGTGAAAGCTGCGCTGATCGAGCCTTTCGCCATTGCCTGCCTGCTGCAGGCATGGTTCAAGGCCATTGAAGGCCAATCCCCCGATCCGCAATGGGAGGCGCGCCTGGATGCGGCGTCCACGCAGTTCAAGCGCCTGCGTGACAAGGCCGGCAGCTGGGTGGGCGGCACTGCCGCTCCCACCGATGCCACCGATCCCGCCGGTCCATCTGTACCCGGGGCGTGAAGGCATTGCACGCTTGACCCCGCGCGATGCGGGCGCTACCTTGAATCTCTGGTCTGCAACAAACAGGAGCCATCATGTTGGACAAGTCTTTTTCAACCCGCTTTGTCCGGTTCGCATTGGCGGCAGGCGTCGGCATCGCCCTGCTCGGAGGGTGCACCGTAGCCCGCGAACAGGAAACCGTCGGGCAGTACATCGACGGGTCGGCGGTCACGGCCACCATCAAGACCAAGCTGGCCAGTGATCCCGCCACATCGGCACTGAACATCAATGTGAAGACCATCAGTGCCGGTGTGGTGCAATTGTCCGGCTTTGCGAAGTCCGAGCGTGAAAAGCAGCGGGCGGGCGAGGTGGCGCGGTCGGTACGCGGCGTGACCCAGGTGCGCAACAACCTTGTCGTGCGTCCCTGATAGTGTGTCCCTGATTGCGCGCCCCCGAGCATGACTGCCGCGCATTTGCCGGCAGATATGCATGCCGCCTGGATAACGGCACACGGCGGCCCGGAAGCGCTGCACCTGGGCCGGCTTCCCGTGCCGCAGCCCGGCCCCACCGACGTGCTGCTGCGCATGCAGGCAGCGGCGCTCAACCCGGTGGACGTCTTCGTATGTTCCGGTGCCTATCGCACGCATCTGCCGTTCCCCTTTGTTCCGGGGCGCGATGTCGTCGGCAGGGTGGTCGCGGCGGGGCCCGGTGTCAGCGGTATTCAGGCGGGTGATGTGCTCTGGAGCAACTCGCTGGGCCATGGCGGCCGCCAGGGCGTGTTGTCGGAATATGTGCTTGTCCCTGTCGACCGCGCATATCGCCTGCCTGCCGGGGTGACGGCGCACGATGCCGTGGCGGTGCTGCATTGCGCCGCCACGGCCTGGCTGGGCCTGTGGCGCGAGGCGAATCTGCGCGCCGGCGAGTGCGTATTTGTTGAAGGGGCGGCCGGCGGCGTGGGCTCGGCCGTGGTGCATATGGCCGCACGCGCCGGTGCCCGGGTGATTGCCACGGCCGCATCGGCGGATCACGCCGACTGCCTGGCCAACGGTGCTTCTGCCGTGCTCGACTATCAGGCGCCCGATCGTTATGCGCGCTTGCGCCGGCTGGCCCCCGAAGGCATCGATGTCTGGTGGGATACCAGCGGGCATTACGCGTTTGCCGAGGTGCTCGGGCAGATGCGTCCACGTGGCCGCGTCATTATCATGGCGGGCCTGGGGCGCAGCCGGCCCGTGCTGCCGGTGGGTGATGTCTATACGCGTGATGTGCGTCTGTGCGGCTTTGCCATCAGCAATGCCGGTGTTGCTGATCTGGCACAGGCAGCCCGCGCCATCAATCGCAGTCTGGCCGAAGGCGGCTTGCGGGCACGTGAGGGTGCCCGCTATCCGCTGGCCGAAGCCGATACCGCTTTCGCTGCGCTGGTGAGTCAGGAGGTGCGCGGGCGCATTCTCGTCATTCCCTGAAGTGAAGAACCATCAGATGATCTGGTTGCGCAGCCCGGCTTCGCCTTTCCACAGCCGCTCGAGGTTTTCAAGCAGGATGTCGATGACATTGTCTTCGTAACGCCGGGTTTCGCCGGCGGTGTGCGGCGTGATGATCAGGTCCGGACAATCCCAGAGGGGCGAGCCTTCGGGCAGCGGTTCTTCGTGTGTGCAATCGATGGCGGCACCCGCAATCGTGCCGTTATGCAAGGCCTCCATGAGTGCGGTTTCATCCACCACGCGTCCGCGCGCCACATTGACGAGATAGGCCGAAGGCTTCATCGCGGCAAAGGCGACGGCATCCATGAGCCCTTCGGTGTCCGGCGTGAGCGGACAGGTCAGGGCCACGTAATCCGCGCGTGCCAGCGCCTGCCCGAGTTCGGCCTGGGGCATCGCTTCGTTGGCCGCTTCCACACCGCGCGTGATATCGCGCTTCACACCAATGACATGCATGTCGAAGGCGCGCGCAAGCTGCGCCAGGCGTGAGCCTATGCGCCCCATGCCGACAATGACCAGGGTCTTGCCCCCGAGCTCGTCTTCGCGCCGGGCGATTTCGGAGATCATGCCGCGCCAGAAACGGTTGCGCTGATTGTCACGGGCCAGCGAGATCTGGCGTGACAGGCTGAGCATCAGGCCCATGGCGTGTTCGGCCACGGCGCGCTCGTTTGCCCCCTGGGCGCTGGCCAGGCGAATGCCTGCGGCCTCAAATTGCTCGCGGGAATATTGATCGACCCCGGCGCTGATGGACTGGACAAAGGCCAGGCGCGGCGCCTGGGCGATCAGATCATTGGTCCACATTCCCGAGACCACCATCACATCGGCCTGGCCGGCGGCGGCCTGCAGGTCATCGGCGGTGCGCACTTCGACGCTGCGCATGCCGGTGTTGCGCGCATCGAAGCGCTCCTTCATGCGGTAGGCAGCGTGCGCGAAGCACAGGGTGATCTGGTCTCGAGGAGGAAGCGTGCGTGAAGTCATGGCGTGCTGTGTCTTATCAGTGAATTCCCGAATTCAGGCCTGAAGCGATGGTTTTCGATGGATTTCAGGTCCGTCCCGGGTGTATATTAAACTGTGTTCGAAACTGTGTACAGCAAGGTGTGCAATGGCAATGGCTCCTGATGTCTCGTCGCTGCTGGTACCCCCTGCCGGCGGTACGCCCATCTATGAGCGCATCAAGGCCATGGTCACCACTTTTCGCCTGCGGCCTGATGAACGGGTGAACGAAGTTGAACTCGCCCGTCAGCTGGGAGTCAGCCGTACGCCCGTGCGCGAAGCCCTCAGTCGTATCGCTGCCGACGGCTTTCTGGTAGCCACGGCCAATCGCGGCTACACCGTTCGCCCGCTGGACCCCAAGCAGATCTTCGACCTCTATGAATTTCGCATTACGCTGGAACTGGCCGTCGTGCAGAAGGCGAGCGAACGGGCTTCACTGGAGGATTTGCGCGGGCTTGCCCGGTTCACGGAAGAAAGCCGCACCGTGCCGCATAATGACGAAGAGACCATCCTGCTGCTGGCCCTGGATGAAGAATTTCATGAGCGTCTGGCGGCCTTGAGCGGCAACGGTGAATATGTGCGTGCCATGCGCTCGGTGAATGAACGCATCCGGTTCGTGCGCTGGATGGACCTGAAGACCCGTCGCAGTCTGGTGCGCAACGATCACCCCGTCATCGTCCGGCTGCTGCAGGAAGGAGATGTTGCGGGCGTACAGGAAATCATCACACAGCACATCGAACACTCGTATGATGAGCTGGTGGCGCTCACACGCGCCAGCTTTGCTGAAATCTACACCAGCAATGTGCTGGCCGATTATGCCGAGGCACGCTTCATGCAGCATGTGCCACAGGCGTCCAAACCCTGAAGGTTGTCATCATGTCGATCGATTCTTCCCTCGTCTCTCCAAGCGATGTCGCGCAGGCGCCGGTCTTCCGCGCAGCCCGGCGCCTGGATCACATCGCCGTTTCCGAAATCCTGCGCATCGGCAGCACGGCGGCGCGCCTGCGAGCCCAGGGCCGTGATGTCATCGTGCTGGGCGCCGGCGAGCCGGACTTCGACACGCCCGAGCATGTGAAGCAGGCCGGAATCCGTGCCATTCAGGAAGGCCATACCAAATACACCATGCTGGATGGCACGGTGGCGCTCAAGCAGGCCATTCAGCGCAAGTTCGCGCGCGAGAACGAGATCGAGTACGCGCTGGACGAGATCACCGTCGGAGCAGGTGCCAAGCAAGTCATCCATAACGCCTTCATGGCCAGCCTGGATGAGGGTGATGAAGTCATCATGGTTTCGCCGTACTGGACGTCCTACGCCGACATGGTGCGCATCGCAGACGGTGTGCCCGTGGCGGTGGCCGGGCGCGAAGCCAACGGTTTCCGGCTGGATCCGCAGGATCTCGAGGCGGCCATCACACCGCGCACGCGCTGGCTGATGCTGAACTCGCCGTCCAATCCCAGCGGCGCCGCCTATGGCCGCGAGGATCTGCGTGCGATTGCGGACGTCCTGCTGCGCCATCCCCAGGTCTGGCTGCTCAGCGATGATATCTACGAGCACCTCATCTACGATGGTTTCGAGTTTGTCACCATGGCCCAGGTCGAGCCGCGCCTGAAGGCGCGCACGCTCACGGTCAACGGCCTTTCCAAGGCCTACGCCATGACCGGCTGGCGCCTGGGCTATGCGGGCGGGCCGGCCGAGCTCATTGCCGGTATTGCAGTTGTGCAGAGCCAGAGCACATCCAATCCCAGCTCGATCAGCCAGATGGCGGCCATTGCTGCACTCGATGGCCCCCAGGACGTACTGGATGAGCGACGCGCAGCATTTGCACGACGCCGTGACCTGGTGGTCGATGCCCTGAACGCTGTGCCGGGCATTCGCTGCCGACGTCCCGAAGGCGCTTTCTACACGTTTGCCAGCTGCGAGGGTGTCATCGGCCGTCGCACGCCCGATGGCCAGCGCATCGATTCCGATGCGGCATTCTGCCGCTATCTGCTCGAAGCGCATGATGTGGCTGTGGTACCGGGCAGTGTCTTTGGTCTCGCACCGTATTTCCGCATCAGCTACGCCACGTCCGAGTCGCAGCTGGAAACCGCCATGCAACGCCTGGCCCGCGGCGTGGCCGTCCTGACGGCCTGAAGCCGGGCTTTTCGAAATAGTCGTACACCCGAAGGAGACTGTGATGTTATTGAAACCTTTGTTCGCCGCCGCTCTGGCACTGGCGCTGACGGCTCCTGCCGCGGCCCAGGAAAGCTGGCCCAACCGGCCCATCACCATCATCGGCGGCTTCCCCGGTGGGGCCGGAACGGATATCTATGCCCGCAAGCTGGGTGAGGAGCTCAGCAAGTCCATGGGCGTGACCTTCATCGCCGAGAACCGCACTGGTGCGGGCGGCAACGTCGCGGCAGATGTCGTGGCCCGTGCGACGCCGGATGGCTATACCATCATGCTGAGCACGTCGGGCACACATGCCATCAACAAATCCCTGTATGCCACGCTGCCTTTCGATGTCGAAAAGGATTTCACCCGCATCGCCATCCTGGGTGATGTGCCCAATGTCCTGCTCGTGAATCCCGAGAAGCATCCGGATATCCACACCTGCAAGGATTTGATCGCGCTTGCGAAGGCAAAGCCGGGCGAGCTCAATTTCTCGTCCACCGGCAATGGTGCCTCCGGGCATCTGGCCGGCGCCCTGTTCGCCAACATGGCTGATGTCAATGTCATGCACATCCCGTATCGCGGCCAGGGGCCGGCGATGACGGCGCTGCTGGCCGGCGAGGTGGATTTCTTCTTCAATCAGGTGGCGCCCAGCATGGGCTTCATCCAGAAAGGCACGCTGCGGGCGCTTGGTGTGACACAGAGCTCGCCGGTTGATGCACTGCCCGGCGTGCTCACCATTGCGGAAGGCTGCGATCTGCCCGGCTATCAAAGCACGACCTGGTATGGCATCTTCGGTCCGGCCGGACTGCCCGAGGCCATCCAGCAGCGCCTGAACAAGGAAATCACCACCATTGTGAAGCGTCCTGACTTCGATGCCTGGCTGCGTCAGTCCCAGGGCATCACGCCGCCCGAGGACATGAGCCTCGATACCTTTGCGAAGATCCATGCGGCCGACATCGAGCGCTGGGCCAAGGTGGTCGAGATTTCCGGCGCCCGCGTCGATTGAGCGGTTTCCATGATGCCCCAGTCCACTGCCCCTGATACGCGCTTCACGACCGGACTTGATCATGCCGGCATCTTCGCGCACTCGCTGGATGAGGTTGCCCGGTGCTACGAGCGCCTGGGTTTTCAGCTCACACCGCAGTCGCAGCATGCCAGCATCGATCCGCAAACCGGCCAATCCACGCCGCGCGGCACGGCCAACCGCTGTGCCATGCTGACCCGTGGCTATATCGAGCTGCTCGGGATCGTCGATCCTTCACTGGATGCGCGCGGGGTGGACAAGGGGCTGGAGCATCATGTCGGCCTGCATATCATGGCGCTGGGCTGCGAGGAGCCCGAGGCGTCCCTGACAGCCCTGCGCGCCCGCGGGTTTTCGGCGCTGCCGGCGGACCTGCGGCGTTATGCTGACACCCCTCAGGGGCCCCAACTGGTCGTCTTCAGCCAGGTGCGTGTGCCGCCTGCGGAAATGCCCGAAGGCATGGTCTTCCTGCTGCGCCACGAAACACCACAGTGGCTGTGGCAGGCGCATCTGCTCGCACATCCCAACAGCGCGCAGGCGTTCACCGGGGTTGTTGTGCAGGTGGCGGATCTGCACGAGGCCGGCCAACGCTATGCGCGCTATCTGGGCATGGATGCCCGGACCCTGGGCCGGGGCCTGGCGTTTCAACTGGCTCAGGGCCGGCTGATGCTGATGCCGGCGGATGCCATGCCGCCGGGCTGGCCCGCCGCCACGGCGCCGGTACTGCCGTTTCCTGCCGCCATCAGCGTGTCGGTGGCCGATCCGGCGAAGGCGCGTGCAGTGTTGCAGGCAAATGCAGTACCGTTTGTCGAGAACGATGGCAATCTGTTCGTCGCGCGCGAGTACGCCGGCGGTGTGGCACTATGCTTTCATGCGGAGCAGGGCTGCGGACCGTGATGGTCCGCGATAGAATGTCCGATCCGGGAAAATATGGGTAAGTCATGCGACTGAAGATCAACAAGAATGAGGTCTACGCCGCCGGGCTGATGATGCTCATCGGTCTGGGCACGGTACTGGGCAGCCTGAATTACGAAGTGCGCACGCTTGCGCGCATGGGGCCGGGCTATTTTCCCCTGCTGCTGGGCAGCATGCTCATTCTCATCAGCACACTGATCCTGGCCTCGCCGGCACCGGAAGACGGCGAGGTGTCCACCACGAAGCTGGCGCCGCAGTTTCGCGCCTGGACCTTCGTGGTCGTGGGCGTGGTGCTGTTCATCGTGCTGGGCAAGTACGGCGGACTGGTGCCGGCCACCTTCATGCTGGTGTTCGTCTCCGCGCTGGGAGACCGCAGCAACAGTCTGAAGGCAGCTGCGGGGCTCTCAGCGGTCATCACGCTGATGGCGGTGGGCATCTTCCACTACGGGCTGCAGATGCAGTTTCGCCTGTTCACCTGGGGCTAGGCCATGTTTGATTCCATCATCCTGGGCTTTTCGACGGCGCTCACGCTCAACAACCTGATGTACTCCTTCATCGGGGTGTTCATCGGCAACCTGATCGGGGTGCTGCCCGGCATCGGTGCGCTGGCGGCCATCTCCATGCTGCTGCCGGTCACCTACGGGCTGGATCCGGCGGGCGCGCTGATGATGCTGGCCGGCCTGTATTACGGCACGAGCTACGGCGGGGCGATCACCTCGGTGCTGCTCAACCTGCCGGGCACGGCCTCGCACGCGGTGGTCTGTATCGACGGCAATCCGATGGCGCGCCAGGGGCGCGCGGGCCCGGCGCTGTTTGCGGCGATGTTCGCCTCCTTCCTGGGGGCGACGGTGGGCATCATCATCACCAAGTTCTTCAGCCCCATCCTGGTTGAGGTGGCGTTCAAGTTCGGTCCGGCGGAGTATTTCTCGCTCATGCTGCTGGGGCTGCTGGCGGCGTCCACGCTGAGCACGGGCTCGGCGCTCAAGGGCGTGGCCATGGTGCTGGTGGGGCTGATCCTGGGCGTGGTGGGCATAGACATCAATACGGGGGTGGCGCGCTTCACGTTCGACATTCCCGAACTGCAGGATGGCCTGTCGCTGGTGGCGCTGGCGATGGGGCTGTTTGGCGTGGCCGATGTGCTGGGCAGCGTGAATCGCCTGGGCATTGGTGCGAGCATCATCGAGGCGAAGCTGAACATGCGCACGCTGTGGCGCGGGCGCAGCGAGCTCAAGGGCACGGGCGGGGCGATTGCGCGCGGTGCGGGGCTGGGTTCGTTCTTTGGCCTGCTGCCGGGCACGGGCGGCACGATTGCCTCGTTCATGAGCTATGCGGCCGAGAAGAAGCTGGCCAAGGAGCCGCGCCGCTTCGGTCGCGGGGCCATCGAAGGGGTGGCGGGGCCGGAGTCGGCCAACAGCTCGGCGGCGATCACGGCCTTCATCCCGACGCTCACGCTGGGCATTCCGGGCGATGCGGTGATGGCGCTGATGCTGGGCGCGCTGATGATCCACAACATCCAGCCGGGTCCGCAGATGATGATGGAGCACCCGACGGTGTTCTGGGGGCTGATTGCGAGCTTCTGGATCGGCAACTTCCTTCTGCTGGTGCTGAACCTGCCGCTCATCGGCATGTGGGTGCGCATGCTGACGATTCCGTACCGGCTGATCTATCCGGCGGTGCTGTTCTTCATCTGCATCGGTGTGTACAGCGCGAACAACAACCTGT
>Ga0265293_10001566_pt1 | contig 49402 bp, 38 predicted proteins | sample Munlanlewell138R_FD_192505 | JGI IMG/M metagenome (GOLD analysis project Ga0265293, IMG submission 192505) | Leachate microbial communities from a municipal landfill in Southern Ontario, Canada - Leachate well 138R | ecosystem: Engineered > Solid waste > Landfill > Unclassified | place: Canada... | reverse complement strand
TCAAATTAGAAGAAATCCGTAACTCCTCTGAATCCTCTGAATAAGGTTAGATCAGAATATTGCAGAACAAGGCTAAAAATTAGCCTTGTTCTGCATTCTCTTTTTTAAGGGGGCTGTGAATAGTAACGGAAGCAAACATTAACTTTTATAATGTTTTTATAGAGTTTTATAAGTTTTGTATAACGGTGCTCTTTCTTGAATATGATACGAATCAGAAAATCAAATCAAAGCAGAACTCTTGCAAAGAGGACTGCACCACATCCCAATGTAAACCGCCCCTTAAATCCTTCGACTTTAAGAATCAAGCTCTGTTTATTTTTGATTATAGTTACTTCATTATTTGTGGTTATGATAGGCGGAAGCACTTATGTAAGGAATGTTTCTGGTAACTACGCTATAAGTTTCATTGACTTTATTAAATACAAAAACATTACTTATAAAGGAATGGAAAATGCAATCGTATCTCACAGTAATTTAATTGATAAGAGGATTGGAACTGTAGAGTTTATGCTTGGTCCAATAGTATCAAATCTTGATTACAGAGCCAGAAACAATGATGCAGCTTACCGGCCTAAAGGCACACCTATATATTCAATTGAGGGCTTATCAAGTAAAGAGTTTATAGCTGTTAAAGATAAAAGCGTAGTTAATGGATACAAGATATATATTAGTGATGATGTTGATTATAAATGGCTTTTTAAAGATCTTCCCAAGGACAGTGTTACAGAAATAAGCTTATATTACCGCTATCATGAAACGTCTGAAGGATTTTTGGTTAGCGATCCCATACTAACCATCACAAAAAAAGAAGATATTAGTAAGCTCATAAGTCTTTTAGAAAACGGTAGCAAAGACGAAAACTACAAAAGTAATAATGATTTTAAATATTATAGGGCAGTATTCCATACCGGTGAAATCATTTCTTATGATTTCACAATAAGAGACGATCTTGCAATCTTACTCTTGTCTCAATGGGAGGAATAGCGATGATGATTAAGCGGTTAATGGCAACATCTATTGCTACATTGACGATCTTACTTTTATTTAGCTGCTCTTACGAACTAGGAAATAATATAAATTACCTGCCGGAAAGCAATCCATGGGTTAAAAATGGAATTGAAGTTACTCGTGAGTATTTAAACACGAAGCACGCCCAATATTATTACCTCGCAGTAAGGTGTATTATGAGCAAAGCTTTGCGTCGGATTTATGCAAGAATAATCCTGTAATCTTCAATAATCTACTACTGATTCCAACGGAAGACAATCTATTCTGTTTTGATAAAACCAATGGAAATTTCTTATACCGGATACAAGGATATAGCTTCAAACACGCTTTATGGAGAGGATGGTACAATTATTACTGCATGGTTTACACGTCAGGCAGCAGCCTGTACATATGCAGTAATGGACAAATTGAATGTTTCTCTGATGAAAGATAGAAAAATGAGACCTGAAATTTAAACACAACCTTTTTTCAAATTTTTCGTAAATGATTTTGGGAAAGTCAAAAAAAAAATATCTTTTAAGGTATGCAGTTTATTAATAGAAGCCTTTACATAGGTGTTGGATTAGGATTCCAGCCAGATTTCCTGAATGATAGAATTTTCTGTATTTATTTACGTCATAAAAAGGTATGGGCAATTAATTTGCAAGAGCCTAAATAATTAATAACCAAGCTTTGCCAAGTAAAAGAATGATAATGATGTAAAAAATGTGGTCGAGCCAGACATAACTATTGTTTGCGACAGCTCTAAGCTCGATGAGAAAGGTTGTAAAGGTTCTCCTGATTTGGTTATTGAAATACTATCTCCGTCGACAGGTAAAAATGATAAACTCATAAAATTCAATAAGTATGAAAAAGCAGGTGTAAAAGAGTATTGGATTGTTGAACCAGACCAGAAGTGGTTTTATAACTCAGTTGTTACTGCAAAATGATCAAGGTTATATTTTTGCACTTCAAACAAGTCCATACACAGATGATGGTGATATTATAACTTAGGCTTTTGTTCACGCAGTACCAGTTAAGTCCATCATTTGACCCAACATATGTAAGTTTGTGCTTTTTTAAAGATGGGTATCAATAAAATAAATCGTAAGATTCTTCCCCAATCTGTTTACTATTTAAAATAATTGTATATAATATAAACAGGGGGAGGTGAAGCAGTGTGTTTAGTAAGAATTTAAAATATTACCGTTTAAAGAATTCTATGACTAAGCGAGAATTAGCTAAACGACTTAATATCACTCCAATGGCTATCTCCAATTATGAAAACGGTAAACGGAAACCAAACATGGAACTACTTAAGCAAATGGCAAATGTGCTCGGAGTCCGAGTGGCGGATTTTTTAGCTGTCCGGAATGAAAAATTGATATTTTGTCATGGTGAGTTTAGGAAAAACTCTACGCTTTCTATTACTCAACAGGAGTATATTCGGGAGTCTTTGGAAGAGTATATTAACCGATTCATGACCATAGTTGAAATATTAGGTGGAGATGTTTTGCCAGATGCTCCGGTTACTAACATACTTGAAATTTCTGGCGATAGCGAAAGCGATGCTAAATCGTTGAGGAAACATTTGAATTTAGCTGTTGACGGTCCGATATATAATTTAACTGAAATTTTAGAAAACAAAGGTATCTTGGTATATACTTGCGAGATCGATAATGACAAGTTTTCCGGTATGAACGGCTTTGTCAACGGACGCCCGTACATTGTGCTCAATAAGAAAATGACTTCTGAAAGAAAAAGGTCAACCATTGTACATGAACTTTCTCATTTGATGTTCAAATGGTCAGAGGATATGGAGGAAAGCAAGGTTGAAGAGCTTTCAAATGCAATTAGTGGTGCGTTTCTTTTTCCAAAGACCGATGCTATAAGGGAGCTCGGGATTCGTAGGACTAACATTTCAAAAGATATGCTGTTTGTAGCGCAGGAATATGGCATTTCTATGTTTTTGCTTGTTAAGCGTGCACAATTATTGAATATTATTTTTGTGCATTTAGCAAAAAGGTTTTATATTGCTGCCTCTTCAGCTGGTTGGAGAAAGAATGAGCCGACCCGTATCGATGATGAAAGACCCACTTTATTTGAACAATTAGTGTATCGAGCTGTAAATGAAAACGAAATCAGTATACAAAAGGGAGCTGAACTACTCAAAGTCCCATATGATGAAATTGTTTCCCATTGCTGCTTCATGGAGGTCTAACAATGGAGTATATAAGCAGCGATACAAATGTATGGATTGATTTTTTCGTTATTGGTTGTATTAAGTTACCATTCCGTCTACCATATACTTATGTAATGAACTCAGATGCTATTAATGACGAATTGTTGTCGCCGGGTGGACTGCGTGACGAATTGTTGCGATGCGGTCTTCTGAGCGTGGAACTCACGATCGAAGAGTTTGAATTTGCTGAAGAGTTTGGTCTATTATATCCACGACTATCTATTTATGACCGTATAGCATTGGCTATTGCAAAGGCAAGAAAAATCGTTTTATTGACAGGTGATGGCGCATTGCGTAAAGCAGCGAAGTGTGAAAATATTACTGTGATTGGCACAATAGGTATCCTTGATAAATTGTTAGATGGCGATTACATAAATGAAGATGATTATAGATTTTGCTTGATGGAATTGCAAAAACGCAATGGTCGAGAGGTTAGATTACCGAAGAATGAAATTACTTTGAGATTTAAACGATTTAGTAAGTAGATTAAGGCACCCCGCTTGATCTCAGTTTCATTCACTATGTCGGTATTTCCGACTGACTGCTTAAGATGGCAAAGAGTACTATACAAGTTTTGAGTAAGGCAGGTATAACCATGAGCAGAAAGAAGCAAAGAGTCAGATATGAACTTGACACCAGTGACATACGCCACCTATCGGAGGAAGAAATAAAGGCTATCCTTCGCGCTGCAGATGAACTTATTTCAACTGGTGGAAGGAGTATGCTTGCAAAAATCCTTAAAGGATCCAAAGATAAAAAGGTACTTGAGCATAGACTGGACAAATGTCCTGTCTATGGATACTACCGAGAGTTGACTTTGCAGGAAATAACCAATAGGATAGATTGGATGATAAAGAAGGGCTTTCTTGAAATAGAATACAGGGACAGGCTTCCAATGCTTGTTTTCTCAGAAATCGGATGGGAGATTGAACGGGAAACCTATGCGGAGGAACTGCTTCATAAGCTTACGAAGCTGCCGGAGGGCAAAGACTATAGCTTTGTTCAGGAGTTGAAGGATCGGAACAGAGGTATGATATTGCTATTGATTGAGAAAATTAGGTTGACCGGTAATGCAAGGTTTATACCGTTGCTGAAAGCATGGAAGGAAATTGAGTACAAAAAGGTACAGGCTGAAATTCAAAATGTAATAGATTATCTTATGAAGAACGGAACAATATTTTGATGAAACCTTTTACTATATTTCTGGATACACTTCAAATGGTACACCTTATGGAGTGACTTGGGATGAAGTGGACAATGATATTGAAAAGCTTAATCAACATAATTACTCAGAAGAGTTGCCTTTTTAAAGGTTTTTGGTAAGTGTGTGTACAAAATACCGTTTCATTGAAAAGGCGGTAGTTTTGTGATACATTATTTTGGAAGAGAATGTATAAGTTTAATAACAACGCAGCAAAAGTACTGCTGATGAGTGGTGGAATAATTATGAATCTATGTCAAAGCAAGAGTAATATGGCTATATGAAAAAATCCCTTGAAAAAGGTTTGACACCGCAGTTTGCTCAAGATATAGATTTAGTCAGTACAATTATCAGCATATTTGAATATTTAATAAAAGAAAAGCAATATGAACAGGTCTTGGAACTGCAAGCATTAGTAAACACCCAGGAGCCTGAGGTTCTGGGCAGTGGAAAGAAGTACAAAAAATGTTGTGGGATATAAAGGGTGAAGATGAATGCAAAAACGCACAGGTGCATTATATGTATTGAGATAAATTAGTTTTACGCGATAGTATTATGGTTTATACCACTGCTTTTTTGTGCAGTTTCCCAGGCCTGCACAACTTTATCCCTTTCGGTTATATCACATGAATAACCTAAAAGCAGAAAGCTGTGTCCGTCCCTTTTTGAGGCATTAAGATATTTTGTAAAAAATTCAGCAAGAGTTTCATTGTCACTCTTTCTTTTTCCCATGCTTCCATAATATATTTTCCCAGCTTCTGCACATCTTTTCAGAATGTATACCATATCATGCTTGTCGGGGTTACCGAAATTGATTCCATATGCCAAAGGTTTATTTATGAAAGCTTCAAACAGATTGGGATTCTTTCCACAGTAATGTATATAGCCCCCGCCGAAATGCTCAAGTATTTTCATGGTGTACGGTACTACAAACTCTTCAATATGCTCTCTGGAAAGCAGAGTGGAAGTATCCTCACTTATTTTTAAGCCACCTCTTGACCTCGGTATTGCTAGACAGTTGTAGTGGGCTATTACATTGGAGGAATCCGGAATTAACCTGATGCATTCTTCCATACCCATTATTATTGCATGGGTGCAAAGCTCCAGCAAATGATGCACGAAACCGGGGTCATCATATATATCATAGAATATTCTATTGCCATACACCAGATGGGCAGTATCGCAAGGTCCCTGCAGATCCATGGGAAACACTCTGCAAGGAGAGTCTTTCAAGAAATCGGCCATGTAAGACATATGCTCCAGACCTGCGCGGAATTCATCACTGATTTTAATATCTCCGATTTCCATCCGGGTAATGGTTTCTTTTGGGAGATTTTCCAGCAGCCATGGCATTTTATCTTCAAACAATGTCTGCCGGAGGCCAAACATGGTCGGATATATACCACATCCCATATTAGCCCTTAAGGAAGGTACGGCATCGCAGCTCCCGTTATATACGCCGAGTGTTCTTTTTAAACCATGGAGCAGCATTTTTTCAGAATCAAAATGTGTTTCCTTTGTATTATAGTCAGGATATCTCTCTTTCTGACAGGCATTAAGCGGACATGTCAGAAGCAATGGCTGCCGGTCGGTATTATTACCGTTCCATATTTCAATCTGGCGCTTTTCGGCTGTTTTGAAAACGTCTCTTTTTTGTTCGAGCAAGTCCTTTATTTCGTATATAAGTCCGTTCATTTATTGAGCCTCCTGTAGAACAAGTATTGCAATGATTGTATATCTTCTTTATTGTAAAATCTAATAATAAACCGGGATAAAGTTTGCATATATGGGGATTTTGTTTTAAAATATACTTATGGTTTCACTAAAATAATTGTTATTTTTGTTTTATGGTTATTGCAGCTATAGTAACAGGAGGCTTAAATAATGATAAAGGACAGTATTGATTCCCGTAAAGCTTATTTTGACATAGATTTTGAAGTTAAGCATATAAAGACCAGAGGATCACAGATGATGGATATTCATTTTCATGATATCTTTGAAATATATATTGCATTGACTGACAATATAAAATACTTTGTCGGAAACAGGCTATACATTGTAAATAGAGGGGATATTTTTGTGTTTAACAATCTTGACCTTCACAGGTCGATAGTTCCACCGGATGTTGAATATGAGCGGATGATGGTGCTATTTAAACATGAATATATTCAAGGTATGTCATCACCTGAGACTGATCTTCTTGAATGTTTCCTTAAACGGGGGCCGGATTTTTGCCACCATAACACTCTTTCAAACAGCGAAATGCTTTCCTTTTCAGCGCTTATGAAAAAGGCCAGTTACTATTTAGGGAACAATGTTTATGGAAGTGATATATACCGTAAAACAACACTGGCAGAAATACTGCTGCTCGTAAATTCGGTATATTCAAGGCAGAAAAGGCAACTGTGCCATCCTCTTAAGGATGAATATAACAGAATAATGCCTGTAATAGAATATATACAGGATAATATTGATAAGGATCTGAGCCTTGACAGGCTGGCTGCAATCTTCTATTTAAGCAAATACCATATGGGATATCTTTTCAGGAATGCAACGGGGTTTACTATCAATAATTATATTATTAACTCAAGAATAATAAAAGCAAAGGAGCTTCTCAGTGATGGATGCAATGTAACAGATGCAGCATTTCTGGCAGGCTTTAATAATATAAGCCATTTTATCAGGACATTCAGAAAATTCACCGGGACAACTCCCAAGCAATATGCTTTTAAAAGTAGGGGGACTATGTAATTCTACAGTTTTATCCAAGGATCCAAGCCTGATGCAAATCAGGGTTGAAACCCGAGACAATTGCCTTTGCCTTTAAAGAATTCCAGGATATGACATTTTTGCGAAAGCTGAAGATCGTTTCTTTTGGTAATCTGTAACACCCGATTTGTTAGTGGTACCAACTGTTGCAACAACTAACTTTTTGTGGACATCAATTCCACAGCAGTTAGGAAAAACAATTTTCAGCAGAAACATATTCCTTTTAGTTTACTGTGTAGCAGACATTGACTGTCTGCTACACAGTAAACTGGGAATTGTTTAAACAAAGATTAGTTTATGTGCTCTACGGCACACTTACTTGCACTTGAGCAGGTGTAAAAGAGTATTGGATTGTTGAACCAGACCAGAAACTTATTAGTGTATTTATATTGGATAAAGGCAGTTATGGAAGACCGGCAATATATACAGAGGATGATAAAATTAAAGTGTCTATTTTTATTGACCTTGAAATTAACATAAAGCCGGTTTTTGATATAGTATAGTTTTGTAAATTCCCGGTCTAAATACAAGCGATGGAAAAGAAGGCAATTGCAAGGCTCAGTCAAGAACTCGATAGTAAGTAAAAAAATTGATATTGTGGTTCTTATCCGCTTGTATTAATATGAACATAAAAAGTAAGCAAAACTGGTGTAAATGGGATTTAAGCATCCCACTTACACAGGCGGAGACCTTTTAATAAGATTTCAGGAGTAAATACATGGTGTTTTCAAGTTTGGTTTTTTTATGCATTTTTTTACCTGTAACCTTAATGCTGTATTTTGTTGTCAAGAATCAAGCTTACCGCAATGGGCTACTGATTATAACCTCATTGCTTTTTTACGCATGGGGGGAGCCAATATGGGTTACCATACTTATATTCAGTGCCATGACTGACTATTTTCATGCACTTCTTGTTGAAAAATATCGCGGAAGCTGGCAGAGCAAGGCGGCTCTTGCGTCCTCAATGATTTTAAACATTTCACTGTTAGGTTTTTTCAAATATTGGTCTTTTATTGTGCAAAACATCAATCTGGCTTTTGGCTTGAATTTACCTTACAGCAATTTTCACTTGCCAATCGGGATTTCCTTTTACACCTTTCAGACGATCTCTTATGTCATCGATGTATACAGGGGGGAAGTTGCAGCACAGAAATCCCCGTTCAAGCTCCTGCTTTTTGTATCCCTATTCCCTCAGCTGGTGGCAGGACCCATTCTCCGCTATAAGGATATTGCTCGGGAAATAGACCATCGTACGGCAACCCTTGCAGGTTTTAGCGCAGGCGTTAGCAGGTTTGTGACAGGGCTTGGGAAGAAAGTGGTTTTTGCAAATACCGCGGGAGAAATATCAGAATTTTTTCTCAAAGGTAACGTTGCAGGACTACCTGTATTGGGTGCATGGTTTGGTATTGCCCTTTTTGCGCTGCAGATATATTTTGACTTTTCAGGCTACTCGGATATGGCGATCGGACTCGGGAAGATGTTTGGGTTTAACTATAAGGAAAACTTCGATTACCCATATATATCAAGGTCTGCAACTGAATTCTGGAGAAGATGGCATATGACGCTGGGGAGCTTTTTCAAAGACTATGTATATATTCCTCTCGGGGGCAATCGAAAGAATCCTGTAAGGAATCTTTTTGTCGTATGGTTCCTTACAGGGCTATGGCACGGAGCAAGCTGGAACTTTATTGTATGGGGGCTATATTATGGTCTGCTGATCTTTGTGGAGAGAAAAGTACTACTAAAAGTTTTTGGCGCTATTCCCAGATGGGTTTCTCATGTGTATTTCTTTGTTACGATGCTTATAGGCTGGGTCTTTTTCTATTTTACCGACCTTCGAATCGGACTTCGTTTTTTAGGTACGATGTTTGGTCTGGGCGCTGACAAACTGACCAATGCGGAGTTTTTGATACACTTTGAGAATAACGTTTTATTTTTTGTATTGGCGATCATTGCCTGCTTCCCTGTGAAAAAACTGCTCCAAGTGTGGGTAGAACGCCTGACGCATCAAAAACGGGCTGCCGGACTAGTTGTAAATGGTATTGTGCGACCTGCCTTTGAGTTTACTGTATTGCTGATATCTATCATACTGTTGGTAGGAAAAACTTATAACCCGTTTTTATACTTCAGATTTTAGGAGGAATTAGGATGAGTAGTTCAAAATTCAATATAAGCCATATCAATATTCCTATATTTTTCATAACGCTTTTAGTGCTCGGATCCGTTGGATTATTCTCTCCGGACAAGCCGACTATTTCAGAAATAGAGAACAGAATGCTGAAAACCATGCCTGCGTTTAGTATGCAAAAGTTATTCAGTGGCGAGTTTTTTAAGGATTATGAAGTATATTTTAGCGACACCTTTGCTTTCAGGGAAAGCTTGGTAACGGTTGCCTCAAGTATAAAGGAATGGAGGGGCTTGCCGGGGCAAGATGGCGCAGTCATAATTGTACATAGTGCGGGGACAAATGAAACAGGAGGGCAGGACGGGAAGGACACGCGAGAGGGTATGGGAGAGGGTATGGGAGAGAGCATGGGAGAGGGTGTAGCGGAAAAAATCACGGAAGGCGGAAAGAATGCCGCACAACCGGATTCATCCGCTATTATCAGCAACAGTGAAGATGAACCGGATATGGAGGTGGATCTTGAAAAAATCCCAGATAACCATATAAGCACCCCAAAGCCAGCGGTTGATCCAGCAGCTGAGCCAACACCTAGGGAGGATCTGATTGATGCTAATTTGCACAATGGCGGGGGCAAAATCCTGATTTTGAAGGATCGGGGGATGGAGATTTATGAGTTTCAGGAAAAAGAATGTCTTCGGTATGTAGAAGTGGTCAACCGATTTCAAAAGAAGCTAGGAGACAATGTTAAGGTCTACTCTATGCTGGTGCCGACACAGATTGAATTTATCAGTGAAAAAAAATACGCCGATTTATCGGACTCCCAACGGGATGCTTTAGATTTTGTATGGAGCCATATGGATGAAAGGGTGATCCCGGTAGATGTTTATGACATCCTGAAGCAAAATATTGATCAGTACATATACCTAAGGACAGATCATCACTGGACAGCTCTGGGTGCCTACTATGGATATACAGGATTTATGAATGTAAGAGGTGAGGAACCCATACCTCTTTCAAGGTATAAAAAACAGTCTGGGGAAGGATGGCTCGGTTCTATTCACAGGGTCACTCTAAACAAGGTGCTTGAAGCGAATTCGGATACCGTTGAGGTATTCCTGCCGTTTATTGCGCATACATACAATATTACCGGTAAAGCATCCCGTTCCAGTGTGCTCAGCTTAGACAATCTTTCGGGTAAGTTTAAATACGGTACATTTTTACAAGGTACACAACCGCTGGCTGTCATTAAAACTGAAGTAAAAAACGAAGAAAAGATCATGATTATTAAAGACTCCTATGCTCAGGCGCTGATCCCCTTTTTTATCCCGCATTATAAAGAGATACATATTTTAGATCCAAGGGCGTATTCGAACGAGGACATTGTTGGATATATGGAAAAACGGGATATTAAGGAGCTATTATTCATTAATTATATGCAAACACTGACACAGTATATAGAATATTTGGATCCGCTTGTAAAGTTGGTGCCATCTGATTGAACAGGAGAATCAGTACCAGATGAGTGAATTAGGTTCCCAAAACCAAACAATTACACAAGTTTGGACTATCTGCATGACTTGCAAAAATAAAATGAGATGCTGATTAGAATGGGACACTTTGTATAGAGACGGGCAGAGAAAAAGAGCCGTCTAATAGAGTTCAGGGAAATTCGGCTTTCTATGACTAATCCTTACAGACAGTTCATTTACTCATTACCTTAATCTTGTTTAGCACCTTTTGGATCCATACATCCCAGAACGCCCAGTTATGCGTGCCTGGTCCTTCTTCATATTCAAGTTTTGCCCCTTTTTCAATTGCGAAATTCCTGAATTTAACATTGCCTGAGTATAAATGGTCCTCAGTTCCGCAGCATTGGTATAGAAATGGTGTATTAATACCATCATTAATATTCTTTTCAAGCAGATAAAACAGATCATGATTACTGCCTGGAAGAGTGTCCTGGCTGCCAAATATAGACTCTAGCTCCCTTTTACGCTCTTCATCCTTCGCTGCTGAATTCCTTGCAGCGTCAGCTATGTCCATTACTCCCGATAGACTTGCTGCAAAACAATAATTGTCAGGATGCAGCAGTGCAGCTTTAAAAGCGCCGTATCCTCCCATGGATAGACCAGCTATGAATGTATCCTCTTTCTTATTAGAAATTTTAAACATTGAAGAAATTTTAGCAGGAAGCTCTTCTGATATGTACGTCCCATATTTTCCTCCGACCTGCATATCTGTATAAAAACTTCTTCCTGCATTGGGCATAACAACTGCCAGATGCATTTCCTGAACATATCTTTCCAGAGAGGTTCTTCTCATCCAGATGCTGTTATCGTCAGACAAACCGTGGAGGAGGTAAAGAACTGGTACCTTGCCGTTAGTTCCTTCAGGCATAATGGTATATACTTCCTCTGCCTTCTTTAAAGAGGTAGAGTGCAACCTTATAGTGATAAAAGCCATAATTGCACCTTCTTGCTTAGATAATTTATTTTGCTGTATTTTGTCTTTATTGTACTACACTGTTTCGTGATAATCAATGCTAACGTTGTACTGTTTCAAGGTAAAATGAGGAATTCCATGGTTTTCCTTTCCACAGCTTCTGTTTTAGCTCAGAATAATTCACTTCCATTGAAACGCGGAGGATTCCCGCCGGATTTCCTAAAGATAATTTATTTATGAACACTATCCATTTCAATTTATGAGACGAAAATAAACTTTTATTTTATACCTAAATATATAGCATTGTCAACATGAAATTTGCGTTATTTCTTACATTGTGATATAATGACCTCGTTGCCGAGGACATTATACGCCTCCGGCGGATGCGTACGAACTGTTAAAGTGGAGCGGCGGACATATTCTAAAAGTAACCACGGAATAGTTACAATATAGTTTATAACCGAATTTCAGATTATAATGCAATAGTTTTGCGGAAAAAATGGAACGGTTTTTTTATATCATAAATTATAAAGGCCGATTAAAGTATGAAACAGGAAAATAGTCATTACGATGCAAAAAAAGCAGCACAGGTGGTGTCAAAACCGAAGAAAAAATTTAAAAAGTTTTAATAGTATAGGAGATTAAATAAATAATATGAAAACTCGTGATGAAAATTAATAGTAGTTATAGTAGGCGAACAAGGTTAAATTATTGTTAGACATAGAGGAGGAGTGTACAAATGAATCTAATTAATAAACTAGTAACACATAAGCGTTTTGGTAAAGGAAGCGTGGTTGAACATAATGATAGTTACATTGAAATAGATTTTACAGGGGAAAATAAAAGGTTTGTTTTCCCCGATGCATTTGGAAAATACCTAACACTGGTTGACCAAAGGGCTGCTAATTCAGTTGAGAGAATGATGCAAAAGATGAACACAGAACGTGAGCAAGAAGAACTGGAGCTTGAAAAAGAAAAAGCTCTGCAACTGTTAGAACAGCAACAACTTTTTGAACAAGAAAAACTTATGAAAAATCATAAAATTCATCCCTGTTCGCAGGCGGTTTTTTGGTGTAAAGAGCAAGATCAGGACAGAATTTTTACAGAGTGGAGTGTTTTTGCTGGTTTAATAAAAAGCGGTATAAAAAAAGGTCAGCCAAACAGACTTGTCCGCATGCATCAAAACAGTGCTTGCCTTTTGACAGCAAGAGAACCTGATATGCCTGAAAAAGACAGGTATATATTAGGTGCTTACATGGTGAATAAAGCCTTTATTGGTAAACTATGTGAGGATGGATATATTCCTGCTTCTGCAGAATACAGGCTTCGCCTCACTGAGCAGGAATGTAAAAAGATGCTTTTTTGGAAGTACTATAAAAACGAAAGATATCCGAACAATATGACATGGAATACTGGAGACTACCGTTATTTTAAAAATATTTGGATGGCCCAAATTTTACTTGATATTATCTCTTTGAAAAGTGAACCACAGGAACGAGAGCTTGCACAGAAATTTTTTAAATATTTTTGTAAAATGAATAAAATAGAGGAAAAACAATTACCAAAGCCTAATGGCGCATTGATGTGTATATAGAATGTTTTCTACAATAAGCAGTACAAATGCATCACACCTTCAGGTCATACGCTCTGTAATTTATGATTGTTTTTGGTTAACCAAGTGAATTATCTAGGAACATCATGGTTACAAAACCAATCATAAGAGCAAAAGTTGCCATTTTTGAATGTTTATGATCACTCTGGCTTTCGGGTATAATTTCATGACTTATGACATATAGCATTGCACCTGCGGCAAACGCCAGTGCAAGAGGCAAAATAGGACGTGATACTTGAACAATCCCCACACCTAAAAGTCCTCCTAAAGGCTCTACAAGCCCTGTAGATAACGCAATAAGGAATGCTTTCCACCGTGGGTATTTTTCCCTTATAAGTGGCAGGGCAACTGCCAGTCCCTCCGGGAAGTTCTGTAAGCCGATTCCAATAGCAAGACTGATCCCGTTCTTAATGTCTCCGTCACCAAAACCTACTCCGACAGCCATGCCTTCAGGGAAGTTGTGTATTGTTATAGCAAGTATAAACAGCCATACTTTGCGAAGTCTGGCTCCGTTCATCATACTACTATCATAACCCATAGAGTTTAACATAAGATTTGAATCGGGGAAGAACCTATCTGTAAGATCAAGGAAGACTCCTCCAATAAGTATTCCTATAAGTGCTATAAATGAACCCCTAGCTCCGCCTCCGCCTTTTTCTATAGCCGGTACTATCAGACTGAATGAAGTAGCGGCCAGCATAATGCCTGCTGCAGCACCCAATGCTCCATCCAACATTTTTTTTGATACATCCTTGCATATATATATACACAGTGCTCCTACTCCTGTAAATAATCCTGCACCCAGACTGAATAAAATTCCAAGAATGGTTATGTCAAATTGCATTAAATACTCTATCAATTAATTAAAGCCTCCTTAAATCTAAACCTATACTTTTAGTACTACAGTGGCAATTACAATTTTATCTTTACAGGATTAGTACGTTGAAGCGTTAACACTAATCTTGTAAAGTGTATATATGCCGATATAATTATTAAATTTCCGCTGTATTAAATAAAACGAAATAATTCTATACAAATAGACTATTAAAATTCACTAGTAGTATTGTGCTTTTAAAAAGCCCTATTGCATGAATTAAAGACGTTCTATATAGAATATGAAATGAACCTATAAAAGGCATGTTGTCCATGTTTTTTGAGAACTCGAAACTTGCCATTTCAATGGTGATGTAGTTTGATTTATTTATGTTAAGACTATTAAAGAGGTAAAAAAGTAAAGGGTTCAACTAGAACCCTTAGAGTATCTTATAAAGAAATGTTCACTTGTTAACCAGCATCTTCCTTATCGTACATAGCTATTATATAGGGGTGGTCCGGATTGTAATGTGTGAGAGTATCTGGGTTTTCTACCCTTCCTAAAGGTCTTATGTTTTGACCTTTAATCCCTTTTGCAGTATCGCCAAGATCCTGACGGCACATCTTAATTTTACTTTCAAGCTCTTCAACTATTTTGGGGTATTGGTCGTATACATTAACAGCTTCACCTATATCGTTGTCAAGGTCATATAATTCTTTTACTTCACCTGTTATTTTCCTGATAGTTTTGCTTACATGCAGCTTCCACTTTCCAGCTCTTACTGCATCCAAACTGTTTTTAAAGTAATAAAAAAAAGTATCTCTTGGAGATTTTGCATTAGCACCATTAAACATTACCGAACTTATATCCAAACCATCTATTATTCTATCTTGAGGGACTAATCCTCCTGCAATTTTTGCAAGGGTTGGATAAAAGTCAATGGACGCTATAATTTCATCGCTAACAATCCCACTGGGTATTGTGCCAGGCCAGTACATTATGCAAGGTACGCGTAAGCCACCTTCCCAAGTAGTTCCTTTTCTTCCTCTTAAGGGGCCATTACTTCCACCGTGGTCACCTCGCGAGCCATTATCAGATGTAAAAATGACCAGCGTATTGCGATCAAGGTTCTGCCTTCTAAGCTCATCCAATAAAACCCCAGTGGCCCAGTCAATGCATTCTACAGCAGCACCATAATCACCATTTTGCGATTGTTTTACAAAGCGGTCGGGAGCATATAAAGGAAGATGAACATGCATATGTGCAAAATAGAGAAAAAATGGGTTGCTCTTATTTTCTCTTATAAAGCGTACCCCCTGTTCTACATATCTTTCTGTAAGGGATGCCTGATCGGGCTGCTCTTGTATTACATCATCATTCACAATTAATGGAAGTGGTGGGCGGTTTGTACGTCCTACCTGCCTTCCCATGTCGTTACTATAAGGTAGTCCATAATATTGATCAAATCCATGTTTGCAGGGTAAAAACTCCTTTTGATCCCCACAGTGCCATTTTCCGATAATCATAGTACTATACCCTGTATCTTTTAATACAGATGCTATAGTTTTTTCATTAGGATTAAGCCCACATCCCTGTCCTGGGAACAAGACCCAATTTTCATCAAAGTCTCCAAAGCCAATACGTGGGGGATAGCATCCGGTCATCATAGCTCCTCTAGATGGTGAACATACAGGAGAAGCCATATAAAAGCTGGTAAAGCGTATGCCATCTTCTGCCATGTTATCAAGTACCGGCGTTTTATTAACCTCAGATCCGTAACATCCCAGATCTCCGTAGCCTAAATCATCACAGTTAATTAATATAATGTTTGGTTGGTAATTCATAATCATTCACCACTTTCGATGTTTTCATATTGAAATATCTGTAAAACTGTTTCAATCCACAATATTATATACTTATTAAAAGACCTGTGCAAATAATACAAGGCAGAGTGGAGCAACTAGGGTAGGCAGGGGTTCAGACCTCCTATATCTCTTTAGCTACCTGTACACAGCAATTAGGCAGGGGATTAAGGTAGGCAAAAAAGCAAGTGGGATGGTCATCTTGCCCCCTGTATTAAATCATCGAGGTACATACTAATTTTTTGAACCGCTTCCGGATTTTCTTCAGCAATATCATTGTTTTCCCAAGGATCTTCTTGAATATCGAACAATTTAATTTTCTCGTCGCATTTGAATATTGCTTTATATTTTTCGTCGCATATTAATCGCCAATCTTTTAAGCCTGAAGTAATATATTGTCTTTTTACAGCCCCTTCCACACCTTTTAGCACAGGAACCAAGGATATCGAATCTTTTGCTTCGGGCATATCACACCCTGCAAGGCTTACAATTGTAGATGTCAAGTCCTGTAGCTCGACTAATTGCTTTCTAATACAGTTTTTTTGCAGACCAGGGGCGCTTATCACAAGCGGGATATGTACAGAACCCCGCAAATAAATATTCTTTCCGAATTTTTCAAAATCCCCCAGCATCTCTCCGTGGTCTGAAGAGTAAATAATAACTGTATTGTCCAGTTCACCCCGATCCTTAACTTTGTCAAGTATTAACCCGATATTTTTATCAATGTTTTGGAGCATTGCCGCATAATTCTGCCGGACGCTGTTTATCGCATCCTTGTCCATGTCACCCATGCTGTTAGGAATTGAAAACCCAACATTTTTCCACGATTCTTTCATATTTTGTGTGACATCCCACGGATAGTGGGGTCCGGTAAAGTTAACCTGCAGAAACCACGGTTTTTGCTTTTCGAACTTAGAAAGCATGGTAATAGCATTTTGTGAAAGCCAATTATCGCAATATGCTTCATCCGGAAGATCGGTACACTTAGCATATAAAGGTTTTCTTCTTCTTGCGTTCATATCATCAATGTGTATATTAACCATACCTGAATCATGTAGATATTTCATATATGGTCCTTTAGGCTCGTCACTCCCCGATCTTATTGCATCCCACTTTCCTTCATTGTCGATTGCATGTGTAAATCCGATCTGGCCTAATTGCTCAACCCATCCGTCTAGTCCCCACCAAGATGTTTTCTTGTGCACATCAAATTTGCCTACACCACCTACATTATACCCTGCGTCCTTTAATACGTTATAAAATGTCTTTTGTCCAATAGGGTAGTCAACGTTATTATCAGACACATTGCATTTATCATATCGCAGCCCCGAAGCAAGACATGCTCTTGCAGGAGCGCACAATGGACTTGAGGTAACTGTTCTTGGGAAAGTCACACCATTTTCCATTAATTTTTCGATGTTAGGCATTTTTAAAGGAAGTTCGTCCATTCCAAATTCATGCATTATCTCTTTGTCATAAGGCATCCAGTCTCCTCTGTGTTGATCTGGAAATAATAACAATATGTTTGGTTTTTTCTTGTTCATTTTTAAAAGCCTCATTTCTTAATATTCACATGCAACCCTGAAAATAGGGGGGAGGTCTATAGATACTGATTAATATCTCCCATACTCTTGTATTCCAGCCATAACCAGACGCATACTTTCCAATAAACTGCCGTTGTTTATGGAACCAGCTGTTGACAGGTTAAGACCTCTTGAATTATTTTCTTTTGCCATTTCACAATCACGCTTTACCTCGGCAAGAATTTGTTCCGTATCGTTGCGCATAAATGTAAACGGTGCCAGTTGACCATCAATACGCGTTTTCGGCATGTGACTCCTTATTTCTCGAACAGTCAATGAAGGTCCAAAGTTACAGCCTGTTAAGTTAAAATCACTTAGTAAAGGCAAAAGATGAGCCATATCAGAATCTGAGTGCTGAAATCTTGTGTCACCCTCATTAGGTGATACCCTCTCAAACACAGCCTTTAACACAGGATAGCCTAGGGCTTTGTACATATCTGGTGTCATTAGTGAGCAATGGTCATCAAAAAAGCTGAAGCCATGGGGGGCATTATCTTCTGTATAACCTGCTTCCTCACGCATAAGCGTAATATACTCCATAACAACGTGTAAAATTACCTGACCAAACCGTTCAAACAGTTCTGGATCATCATAATATAGATATATAAGATTTTCAGTTCCATAAATTGAAGTAGCAAGTGTTATCGGACCACGTATGCTGGCAAATAACTTCGGCTTGTGACCATACTTCTCAAAAATCCGCTTTTTTTCACTCTCCCAGTTAGGAGGTAATACAAAATCACGTAAGTTAACTTTTTCTGCAAAATCAAGCTGTTTTTTTAGCTGATCAGCTGTTTGGATATCTGAGTTTAGCCAAGTAGTGTGATTTATAACTTCATACCTGCCACCAAAGACTTCGCCAATCATTTTAACTCTTGGAAAAATCTCATCAGGCAGGGGATAATTTTCAGGTAAAAGTCTTTTGCCGACAGCCTTTTGGGCAATATCATTGTATCTCTTATTATATTCAATTAGCTGTTCCCTTGGAGTAACATCCCAAGCATGTCCTTTTACTCCAAGCTCCGCAAACACACACTCAGTACTCATTCTAATACCAAGAGCTACCTGAGGTGCCGTTTTTGCAAAACAATTTTCTTCATGCGCTAGTTCATCATCTTTCCAAAACTGTTTAATGTCTAGATCAATTTTTTTCATAAAAACCCTCCATTTTTGTTTTGCTGTTTATTAACTTTTCTTAAATCTCAGTGAGCAAAAAATCCTTGTAATGGCAATGACTACCTCTGGTCACTATTGCACCAATTTGACCAGTCAAATAAGGAGCATCATTATCAATATACTCTAACAATACCTTACCCATGTAAAAAATTAAAATTTTGTTGTCTATTGCTTCTACCATAAAAGTATATTCTTCTCCTAGCTTCCATTCAAACTGTGCTTGTGCAACTATTTTATAACCATTGTTGTTTTTCTCAACAGTAAGTAGACCTTCCTTTATAAGCTTTACCGCGTATGACCTGACTGCTCCCTGTACTCTTAGCAGTATTCCATGCTCATCACCTAACTGTGGTAAAATTGTAGCGGTAAAACGATAATTACTAAAATTATGGTGTCCGGTATATGCCTCTGCATAGTCGCAAGAGCTCGCACTTAATACTCCATTTTCCAGTGTCCAATAGCCCTTCAAATAAGCAAACTGGCTTACATCCTTGTGATGTCGCCCCTTCAGTGCTTCAATATGTTCCTTGGAAAAGTCAATTCCATAATTAGCTTTGCCACCAAATCGGAAGTTGTCTATGTATGCAGTTATCACTGCACCGCTTTTCCTACTGCGGAACTTTAAGCCAACCTCACGGATTAAGACCCCTTTTTGAGGTGGTAAAGTAAAACTTACTTCTTTCCATTCACCTTTAATAAGTTCAACTAACTGTGGGGAATCAATATCGCACCCGGAGTTTCTGTCATTGACATAAGCTGCAGCAACAACTCCCCCATCAATATTATCCGGTACCATTGCCATGACACTAAAAGTCTGACCGGGATAAAATAATGGTGAAAACACTGGATTTCCTCTACCGTCATGGAAATCATCAGGTTCATAATATGTTTTGTAAAAAACTTTAACACCACATGCTGCTCCGCCTGCTTTTGCAAATATCTTCAAGCTACGCTCACCATCATAAGCAGCTTCATCCGAATTAACTATACCAGCCTCAATTGTGTTGCCATCCTCTGACTTTATTCTTAGGCCATGCGTTGATCGTGGCAACTCAAATGTGAACAAGTATTCATCCTTCATAGAACTTTCCCATTTGGCCGGAATAGTTTTGTCGGCAAGTGCGTATCCTAGTTTTGAAATCCAAAGTGCGGTTGAAGGCAAGTTTGTAATGTTTCTGCTGCCAACTACACTTCCACACGCAAGAAAGTCTTTTATCGGTTTTATCCATTTGCTATAATCAATGGAATCAATTCCCCCTCTGACGCCCATAATCGCGCCTACATTACCCACATTACAATCAGTATCCCATCCACACATATTGCAGATGTTTAGTGTACGGGTAAAGTCTCCTCCACCAAATAATAAGGAAAGTATTATTATAGAAGAGTTTGGAATTATGTGGCACACGCCGGGATAACGATCATATCCATAATTTTCTTTAATAAAATCAAAACACTTTTCCCATGAGTAGGGAAATTCAAGGAAAAAATTCATAACATCCCGAACCATGCAAGCATACTCACAGTCCTCTGGGATTACTGATAAACCACCTTCAATAATTCTTAAAATATTACTTTGTGAAAATGCAACAGACACGCATGCAGCTATGAACATGCCGCCAAAAACACCGTTACCGTCATGAGAAACGCTTGCAGACTTTCTGGCAAGCTCTGCAGCAAGCTCTTTGTTACAAGGCGCTATAAGACCCCAAATATCAGAAAAAATTTGTCCGCCTATCTGCTCTGCCAGTATTATTCCATTTTGATCAATAGAGCCTGAACGTGGTGCTGATATACCTGCTTTAAGATTCAAATAAGCGGTATGCTCGGTTGAGCAGCCATAGCCCCCCCACCAGAAAAACCCATGCTCACATGGGACATAGTTGAGCAATGTAAGCCCATGTTGTTCAACCGTTGCATCAAATCCATAATCCTCTACCGCCCTTAAAAAAAAGACAGGACCATTTGTATCATCATCAGATGCAAAATCATTATAATCCACTATATATCCATCCGGTTTGCCTAGCGTTTTGCGAATTTTCTCATATGTCCAGCCCTCAATAGGAGCACCAAGCCGCACTCCTATTACTTTACCAAGCCACCCTGCATATACCTTTTGCACATAATCATTGGGTATACTTGTCATTGGTTTTCTCCTTTTTCACTATATCATAATAAAAATTAACTATTTAAAATATTCCGGATATCTTTTGCGAACCAAATCTATTTCATATAATATCTTTTGTAGGTGTCTTTGCACAGCTGCCTTTGCTTCTACTGGTTTTTTTTGTCTAATGGCCTTTAGGATGTTTTTATGTTCTTCAACAAGAAGAGCTCCATTGTTGTCAAATAAGCATAACAGGCGTAGACGTGAGTATTGGCTGTTTGCAGCGGAAACAACATTCCAAGTCATCTCTTTGTTGCAAGCCATATACATTTCCTTGTGGAATTCGTCGTCACATTCTATAAAGGATACCATATCATCTGATTTAATGTACATTTCTTGTTTTTTTATATTATCAGTGGCAAACTCAATATAATCTTTAACATTTAAATTACATGTAAGAGCGGCCACAGAACTTTCTAAGCTCTCGCGTATGAAGCGGGCTTCGATGACCTGATCAACGTCTATCAGTGTCACAAATGTTCCGATATAAGGACGTGCTTCAAGTAAGTTTTCACCTATTAATTTTATAAATGCTTCACGCACTGGTGTCCTACTTACATTAATCTCTTCAGCAATGAGTTGCTCACTCATTTGCTGTCCGGGTTTAAGTTCCCAATCAATAATTTTTTGTCGTATTGTGTGATAAACATATTCACCCACATTTTTTTTTTCAACGCAATCTAGTCTAATCATATATATCCAACCTTGTGTTTAGTCCGGGCACGAGTTTTCACTATGCCCGGACAAATTTTTACATTACAATTATACTATAGTTAACACCTAAAAGGCAATTAACTAACTACACGTACAACATATATCACAGATAAATATACTCTGGTGCGATTATTTTATAGAATCATTACATTCTATAAAAACATACTTTTTTTGTATAATCGCATTATCGAGCTATATACCTAGCATATGCTGAACGATAAGCAGCAGTAAGCTCTTCAAGACCAAAGGAACTTGAAAGGTTCTTAAAGTATTCATCAAAATTATCTAAACTTTGCTGACCAGAAATCCACTTTGCAGTGTTTTCTGCAACATAATCCTTCAAACTTTGTCCGTGCTTGTTTACAATCTTTTGTTCCTCGTCTGTAAACATTAGTGTAGGAAATGTACCGGTTACCCAGCCATTGTTTTCATACAAATCTTTAACTGTATTATATGTTTCAAAGTTTGTTTGTTCTTCATAACGGATGTCGGTTACCTTAGGAATATTTGATAGTACGCCAAGCTTTTTCAACTCGTTCATACCCTCAGTATCAGTGAATTCTTTTTTGTATGTGGGATAACCATCTATCCAATCAAATGTAACATCTTCTATACCAAAGTTAAGCAAAATTTTACCTTCGTCACTGTAAAGATAATCAAATAGTTTAAGGGTTTCATCCACATGCTTATTGTTTAGAGAAACACAAAGACCATTCCCACCTATAACAGCTCCGCCTGTTCTATCCTCTATTTTTCCACTAGGACCAATAAAGGGTGCAATTCCTAATAGCTTGAAATTTGGATCGCCGGTAGTTTCAGGAGCAGTCTCATTGTAACGACCACATGCACCTGCCTGGCTGTGTACCATACCACCTATGTTATTATCAAAACAATATGATCTTCTGTTTCCGCCACGAGTAAGGTATTCTTGATCTATTAAACCGTTTTTATAAAAACGTGCCATCATTTCAACATAATCTTTATATGCTGGGTTTGATGGGCCAAATTCCGGCACATTGTCATCATTTATATACCATGCTGTGTCAATACCAAAAGACCAGCTCCATGCATCAATATCTTCCTTTGCAACAGCGAAATATGGTATTTCGTCGTCTTCGCCATTATTGTTAAGATCTGCGCCTTTAAACGCCATAAGTACTGCTTCGGCTTCTTCGATAGTAGTTGGAACTTCAAGATCCAGCTTGTCAAGCCAATCCTGGCGGACATACCACACTTTTCCTACAATGTGAGCAGGCAACGCTGGAAGGCAATATATGTGTCCCTCGGGATCGGTGATTGCTCGTCTTACATCTTCATTATCAAGAAATAATTTCTTAAGGTTTGGATAATTCGGCAAATAGTCTTCTAATGCAATAAAAGCTCCTGCTTTACCAAACTTGGCTCCATTAGAAGGGCTAGTACGAACTATATCCGTGATTGATGAGGGATCTGCCATCATAACAGGGAACTTTTCATTGCATTCAGCAGGTGTTCCTGTTTGAAAAGCAAAACGGATATTTGTAGCTTCCTCAAGTGCTTTCATTACTGGCATATCCATTGTCATTGCTGCATTTACCCCGGTATCACCACTAGGTACAAAGAAAGACAATTCTAACAGTTCGTCTGATGCCCAGGTGTTTTTTCCGGTAGCATCTGGTGTAGTAGCGGTAGGTGCAGTTGTTCCCGAAGTTTGACTTGGGGTTGTGTTATTGCAGCCTATAAGTGTGAACAGTGTTAGCACAGCCAAAATTAATGCAATTATTTTTTTCATATTAAACCATCCTTTCAATTTAAACTGATTATTTATATTGATTTCAGTTGTGTCAAACAGATACGTAAGATTTTCTCACACCCTCCCAGCTAAGTAAATTAATCAAAAGACAGTACTTTAGCTATAACATATCTTTATTGACGTGCTGAATTTTAACCCTTAATTGAGCCTATCATAACGCCTTTAACAAAGTATTTTTGCACAAAGGGGTAAAGCGTCATCATTGGCAGTATTACTACCAGAATTGTAGCATATTGTATGGTTTCAGCACTTATCTCTGAACTCTTCTTAATTGCAGCCATTTCATCTTCTGTCATTCGTGCCTGTGTTAAAATTCTACGTAAGAATAATTGCAATGGGTATTTAGATTCATCAGACAGGTAAAGCATTGCGTGAAACCATGCATTCCATTTTATTACTGCATAATACAGTGCAATGGTAACTATTGCAGGTATCGACAGCGGAATAAATATCTTGAACATTATATAAAGATCGTTTGCTCCATCTATTTTCGCAGATTCTTCTAATGCGCTTGGAACAGACTGAAAATATGTACGCATGAGAATCATATAGTAGGCACCACATAAGCCAGGAAGTATCATTACCCATCTATTATTGAGAAGACCTAAATCTTTAATAACTAGATAGGTGGGTATCATACCGCCTTGAAACCACATTGTAAAAGCAAACAAGAACATGAAGCAGCTTCTACCTCTCAACCTGGGTTTAGACAGGGCATATGCAGCACAAAGAGTGGTAATTGTACTGAAGATCGTGCCAAAAATCGTATAAACTATTGTGTTTTTATAGCCTATCCATATATTTTCGCTCCTTAATACATGCTTATATGCCGCAAATGTAATCCCCTTAGGTAGCAATGTAATGGTTCCTTTTCCTACCTCAACAGGACTACTTAAGGAAGATGATAAAACAAAAATTATTGGATATAAAGTAGCTGATACAATTAAAATGATTATAAACCTGTAAAGAAACACATAGCTAATTTCGCTGATGGATATCTTATTTTTAATCTCATTATGACTCATTATTTTTCCCCCTTACCATAGCGATACTTCAGAAACTCTACGAGAAATTAAGTTCGCAAGATAGACCAGAACCAGACCTACTAACGACTGGAATAATCCTACTGCTGAAGCAAAACTATACTGAAAATTCTGTATACCATTACGATAAACAAAAGTTTGAATAACATCAGCTGTTTCGTACGTATTTGGGCTGTACAGCAGCATGATGGATTCATAACCGGTCTCAAACATGTTACCCATACGCATTATAAACATAATTATAATAGTTGGAGCTATCGATGGTATCGATACATGAAATAACTTTGCCCAGCGCCCGCCCCCGTCAATATCAACAGCTTCATATAGGTGCTGGTCAACACCTGCAAGAGCAGCAATATATATAATCGAACCAAATCCAGCACTTTTCCATATATTCATAGTAGTATAGATAGTTCTGAAATATTTTGCGTCGTTAAGATAATAAATCCGATCAAGTCCCATAAGACTCCTGATATTGTTTAAAACTCCGGTTGATGGTGACAGTACTGATATCGCAATACCTACTATAATAACTGATGAAATAAAGTGTGGCATGTATGATATGCCAAGACCCACTTTTCTGATTTTACTGGAAGGTTTCAGTTCATTAAATGCAAGTGCGATAATAAGAGGAGCAGGGAAACTAAATACTAGACTGTAGATGTTTATTATTAGTGTGTTGCGTATTAAGCGCCATACATACGGTCCTTGAAAGAATGTGATAAAATGCTCAAGTCCAACCCATTCACTGCCCCCTACTCCTTTAAAGGCGTTATAATCAAGGAAAGCTATCTTAAGTCCGAACATTGGCGAGTACCTAAAAATTAACAAGTGTGCAAGCGCCGGAATTAAGAGTAAATATAGATACCTGTCACGCAAAACATCATTCAATAAGGTTTTAAACCATTTATTTTTGGTTCCTGTTGCTAAAGATAATTGTTTCATTGTGTTTTCCCCCTGTGTTTTGGAGCACTGCTTTGCATGAAAGATTGTGTTGCCAGTCTCTCAAATTTATATGTAACGTTTTGACTAATATTAATAGTACCATGGTAGTATGGTAATGTCAATAAAAATTTTAATGAAATTTTACCATTTCCAGTTATATTTTGCAAGACAGTGCAACTATTTATATATTCGCTCACTGAGCCAGGGGGACGGGTCTTATAGGTTTTGTTTGACGGGTGAGGGATAGGGATGGTTCCCGCTGGGTTTATTTAACAGCTGAGCCGTGGGGACGGATATCAGTAAGAAGAGGGAAGCAAGGGGACAAAACTCCTGCTTCCTTCACAGCTATCTCGGTCTTACAAAAAACCTGAGGTGAGGCTTACTTAAAGTCAAGTCCTCTGTATTTAAAGTCCTTAAAGCGTACTATACCTTTTCCTGAAGCATAAAGCCCAGCTCGAAAGCTTCTAAACCCACCAAAAACATTATGATGGCAGCCTGATGTTTCCATTACCTGATTTATCTTGATCCAGCTTTGTCCATCACTACTATAGAATAATATTACTTCATGTCTATCATTAACAACTTTTAAGTATATTTCCTTTCCAACAAAATCACTGTAGTGCAGTTTTCTTGAAGAAACTCTATATCGCATTACCTGATTCCCATTCCAGCCAACACCACAGTAACAGGAGGGGTTGTAAAACAGCACAATACCACCTTCGGCGTTTTCACCCTCGATAGACAGAGCAACAGAAAGCTCATAGGCATGGTTTTGAGGTATGCAAAGCATTGGAGAGCTATCTGATGGAGATACACCTTTGCATTTTAAAGCAATGCTATTCCCGTCAAATATATACCTGCTGAGGTCATGCTCGTCGTAAAATCTCCATTGCAAACCTAGTTTATTACTGGCGAAATTATCTGAAATTATAAGACCATGTTTTATTGCATCTCCCATAGGTTTTTTTATGGGTTGGTCAACGACTATACCTTCAGGCACCCTAAACCACCCATCAGCAGTCCATTCAATAGGTTCTAAAAGAGTTTGTCTTCCCAGAGTGTGGTAGCCTTTTTCATAGGCATGATACATAATCCACCAATCGCCTTGTGGAGTATCAATCAAAGTACCGTGTCCACGTGACCACCAACGTTCTTCACGACTTTGGGTATGAATAATGGGATTGTATGGGGAATGCTCCCAAGGTCCCCATGGAGTTTTTGACCTTGAAGATACAACCATGTGGCTTGTAGCAGGACCTGCGGTTCCTCCTTCAGCTACAGTGAGGTAATAGTATCCATTCTTGTATGTGATTTTTGGAGCTTCAAGAGAAAAGGCTTGTACATTCCATTCTACAGGGTACTGCCAGCCGTCATACACCTTTTTCTCTTCACTAACAACAGAAAGTCCGTCATCAGACAATTGCACAATATATCCGGACGAAAGATGCAGATAACGTTTACCATCAGGATCTACACAGTGACCTGGGTCAATATGACCAACCTTTAGGTCATAAGGTTTGCTCCAAGGTCCGGTTGGAGAGGGCGCTGTAATAACCCAATTTGTTTTGTCAGCGGGATAATAAATATAAAACATGTCCTTGTGTTGTATGAATTCAGGAGCAAAAATATTTCCTCCATAACCAGTAATTGCATTACATACAGGTTCCCAGTTAACTAGATCACGGGAATGCCATATGAGTAAACCAGGACCGTAATTAAATACAGAATGAGTCATGTAGTAATCGTGTCCCACCCTTAAAACTGAGGGGTCAGGGTAATCACCTCCAAGAATTGGATTTATGTAATATCCATTGCCAAGATCAGCTGAACGCAGGTTTTTTGCTGCAATTTTTGTAGAATTGTAATGCATTGTTCTTTCACCACTTTCAATGTTAATTGTTGGAATGCCTTATCAGATTGCACCAGATTGCAGCGCAACTTGTAATTAGCTTCGGGTAAAGTCTGAGGTAAAATGAGTTTTACAACTTTTTTAAAAGGAGCAACTATCAACAGGTCAAGTTTCATAAAATTATACACTTATTGGAACACAGCTGCAAATATTAGTACAAAGGAAGTCAGATCGTGACTTCCTGTTATAAAGAAATGTGTGCGTAGTTTGTAGCTGCCTTTTTATTGAGGGTAGGGCAATCACACTAGATTGTGCACTATTTCTCGTTTTTGTCTTTAATAACAATTGAATCGTTTGTTTCAGGTGGTATAATACACATTTTGTCATTCATTTTTGGTGGCGGTATAAGAATGAGGCTGCATCTTTTACCAAAGACATCTGTCCAATACTTTATTGTCTCATCCTTCTCTTCTTTAGAGTTCCGGATCCTATTATCATGCTCTGGTATATTTTTCGGAACAGGGATTTGCTTTTCGTCCGGGCTCATCCACCATTCAGGGATTTGCTGAGGCAAAGGTGTTTTTGTGGATTCTGTAATGTCTTGTATTTGTTCTTTTTCTGTGTTTTGTTCTTTTTTAGTGTTTTGTTCTTTTTTAGTGTCTTGCAATTTTCCTATGTTTTGCCTCTCTTTGTCCTGTGTTTGGGTTACATAATCATCATAAGCTATCTCTGCTTTTATTGGATAAGAAAAAATAAAAAACAAAGGGATAAGACAACAAACCATTAATGCTTTTATTTTATACACGCATAACACCTCTTTCACAGGGATTACTTGCACCTGTTTCCAATTGATCATAAAAAAATAGTATCAGTTCCCATTATATCGAATCTATACTTTCCTAATTGTATAAAGACGTGTTTTTAATAAGTTTGTTCCGGGAATTTTAAATAATTTTTATTTAATTTCTATATATTGATTCTACCGCGATAACGAATGCTGACAAATAAATATGCATATTTGCTTTTGAAAATCACGTATTTCATACACAAAAAACCGAAGAAGAGGTTCTTATGCATTAAATATGAATGCTTTTTAAAGTTATTGCGGTGGAATCATATATTTGATTGCTCCTCAAAAAGTCACATGGTAAATTTCTGGGTTATAAACCATGTTATTGATTTGATTTTAGCAAATCGCGAATTTCTTCTAGCAGAACAACTTCTTTTGCTGGTGCAGGAGGCTCTTTAGGTGCTGGTGCGGGTTCTTTCTTCTTCATAGCTGTAATAATCTTTATAAGCATGAAAATTGAAACAGCAATAATCAGAAAATCCACAACAGATTGAATAAAAGCCCCATAGCGTATTGCTGCTTCTGCGGTATCTGCAGTAGCAGGTGTGATTATTATTTTTAAATCCTTAAAATCAATCCCGCCCAACAGCATACCTATAGCTGGCATAAGAAGATCATTGACTATAGATGTAACAATCTTGCCAAAAGCTCCGCCAATTATTACACCAACTGCCATGTCTAAGACATTACCCTTAAACGCAAATTTTTTAAATTCCTCAAACATTTTTTTACCCTCATTTATTTAATTTTTTTTATAAAATGATTAATTTATTATAGCATAATTTATTTTTGTAAACAATAAAGAAATTTTTGTAGGCTATCAATTTATGATCCACTTATAATAATATCTCATTGTACCACATGTGAAAATGTCCTAAAAATATAGTACAATACCTTCATATCAATTTGTGAGGTGGTACTAATACTGTAACAGTGTCGTAGCCTACTTTTTTATGCTTGTATTTTCATGTTGTTACTGACACTCATATTGTGGTATACTTTACATTATTATAAACGATGAAGTTGTATTTTTGCAGAGCCTGTGAAGGGCGCGATATGGCTTTGTTGGGTATTAATAATTACATTACAAATAAACTTCAAAAGACCAAGGAGGAGTTACATTGAGTTTAAAGTATGCTTTAATTGGCTGTGGTAGAATTTCACGGAACCATATTGCAGCAGCTATGAATAATAGTCTTGAGATCGTTGCTTTATGTGATATTATTCCTGAGAACATTAATGAAAAAATGAATATGTTAAAGCTTCCGGCAACTGTCCGTCAATATACCGATTATCAGAAGATGCTTGAGATTGAAAAACCTGACCTAGTAGCAGTTACAACTGAAAGCGGAAAACATGCATCTATTGCACTGGACTGTATTGATGCTGGCTGCAATCTCATTATTGAAAAACCAATTACCCTGTCTTTAAAAGATGCTGATGCAATAATAGCTAAAGCAAAACAAAAGGGTGTCAAGGTATGTGCGAACCATCAAAATCGTTTTAATAAACCTATTAAGAAGATAAGAGAAGCACTTGAAGCTGGACGTTTTGGAAAGCTGCTTTATGGGACTGCGCATATTAGGTGGTTTCGTAGCAAGGAGTATTATGAACAGGCAGCTTGGAGAGGCACATGGGAGCTCGACGGAGGTGCTTTAATGAACCAGTGTATACATGACATTGATCTTTTACGTTGGATGATGGGTGATGAGATTATTGAAGTTTATGGTATGACAGATAATCTTAATCATGGATACATTGAAGCGGAAGATTTAGGTATAGCTTTGGTCAAGTTTGCAAACGGAAGTTATGGAATAATCGAAGGGACTACAAATGTGTATCCTAAGAGCCTTGAGGAAACACTTTATATATTCGGTGAAAAAGGAACTGCAAAAGCTGGTGGGGGATCCCTTAATTTGCTTGAAGAATGGATATTTACTGATAATCTGGATAATCCAGAGGACGTCAAAGTAGCATGTAATGAGAAACCAAAGGATGTTTATGGGTTTGGTCATACAACTCTTTATACCGATGTAATTGATGCTATAAAAAATGATAGAGACCCATATGTTACAGCAGAAGATGGGAAAAGAGCACTGGAACTGGTTCTTGCAATTTATAAATCGGCTGCCGAAGGTAAAAGTGTAAAGTTTCCTTTGGAAGATTGTAAGACAACTGATTTTAGTGGCAGGTTTGGCTGAGCAAGACAGGGGACGGTTCTCTGTCTTGTTCCCAAAAGGATTTAGATGAAGTAAAACGCAATGGGATAGAGTGAAACAGTAGACAAGGGCAGACCAAGACAGAGAACCGTCCCCTGTCTTGTTATATCAAGTCTGCAAACAAGCTTTCGACATCAGCGAATAGGCCGTTAAACACGGAGGATGGGGCAGTATCGCCTTTTTCATAGGACTTTACTGTATCTATATCGAAATCTGCAAAAGTGTATATAATAACATTTTCTTGCCTTTCATCAATGATCCAATATTCCTTCACGCCTGAAAGCATATAGGTGTTCAGCTTGTCAATCATATCTTTACTTCTTGTACTGTCCGAAAGAATTTCCAATACCAGTGTGGGAGTACCCATATACCGTTTTTTTTCATTAACATTGTTTTTAAGATCACAGGCTACTAAAATATCAGGCAGCATAAGATCCGGCTGCTTTATGTCCTTCTTTTTAAAATGAACATCAAAAGGGGCCAGGAAAACTCTGCACTTTTTTCCTTTGAAATATTTATTAAATACAAGGTGCAATCTTCCTAGTATTTCCTGATGCCCGATATTAGGAGAAGCTAACAAATGGATTTCTCCATTGATTAGTTCCATTCTCAGGCTGCTTTTTTCATTAATCTGCATAAACTCTTCATAGGAAACCTTTTTGCCGCCGTATTTATAGTCAAGTGCATGTTCTCGTACTGTAAAATATTGTTCAATATCAGTTACATAGGGGGTTAACCTTGCAGCCTTTGCGCCATTTTTTGTTACAACAACATCGTCCTGTTGCTTTACCACATAACTCATATACTTCCCAAAATTTTGCTTAAGCTCAGTTGCGGTAACTGTAATGCCTTCTTTGTAGTTAATTGATGCCATGAAAAACACCTCCGATAGTGATGAATGATTATTCCCGAAAAGTAAGTTAAACTAACCTCGTATACAATATGTACCGTAGAAGGAAGCGGCCTAACACTATGCATTGTATACAAGGTTCAACTAATATACTTTTTGAAGATGAATCATTATATTCTGTGAAGAATACTTCTTCGCATTAATCATTATATAACATCGTACAAAATGATACAATAAAATGTGCGAAATAAATTAAATATTGTACGATAAACGTTATTGCGAAAGTTATATCTCAAGTTATAGAGGGTCTGAACAAAAAACCGATAAACTTTAAGTTATTATATACTGTGTTTTCCTAAGCTTTGCCGTAACTGGCTGTATTAGAGATGATTGTTCACTTAATTGATTCACAGTGGTGTGAACAAAGAACCTCTTGCCTTCTAAAGTTAAAATAAAAGTTAATTGAAAAGTTAAAATAAACTTAAAAAAAACATTGCATGAATAAAAAAACTATGCTACACTTTAAGTAACCGGTTTAGTAAACCGGTTACTTAAAGGTAATTATGCGTGTCAAACACTGATGAAAGCAGGATATTTGCAGATGCTGCGCATATTGCACAAAAAATTATGTATTGGCCTTAAGCTTTAAGTAAGATTATTTTACAGGTAATATATATTCATTATATGAACAGCAATAAATCAGGGAGTCAAACAAATTTTTAAAAGAAAAGATGAGGCGCTATGAGAGTTACTATTAATGATATTGCAAAAATGGCGAATGTGTCAAAAGCTTCGGTATCAAGAGTGATAAACAACAAATCCGAAGGTGTCGGAAAAGAAACTAGGGATAGGATACTTAAGGTGATTGAAGAACATCAATTTCAACCAAGTATGCTAGCCAGAGGATTGGTAACCAAAAGGACAAAAACCATAGGTCTGATTATCCCGGACATAACGAACCCCTTCTTTCCACAACTAGTTAGAGGAGCCGAGGATTATGCAAGCAAGTATGGATACAACATTTTTTTAGGCAATACTGATAAGAGTGTAAATAAGGAAAAGGAGTATTTAAGCGCTTTTGTAGAAAAAAGTGTCGATGGAGTTATTTTAACATCAAACATTTCAGAAGCGGATTCACAATACAAATTACTAAAACAAAGTGGCACGCCTTGCGTATTATTGGACAGATATGTTAAATATGAGGACTATGAAGTAGGTGTATATCTGGATAACGTTAAGGGGGCTTATATGGCTACCGAGCTTTTGTTAAGTCATGGACATACAAACATTGCATTTATTGCAGGTCCATTGATGGTTGCTACGTCTACAAACAGAATTGCTGGATTTAAGAAGGCTCATACAGAAAAAGGCTTACCCATAAATCCTGATCTTATTGTAGAAGGTGATTATATGATGGACAGCGGGTATAGGCTTGTTGACAGGCTGATAGAAGAGGGCAAGAAGTTTACAGCAATTGTTGCCGGAAATGATATGATGGCAATCGGTGCAATGAAAGCGCTTAAGAGGAGAGGTATTAAAATCCCCAATGAAATTGAAATAGTAGGTTTTGATAATATTGAGATGTCCCAGATTGTTGAACCTGCATTAAGTACCATTGCACAGCCAGCTTATGAAATGGGTGCACAAGGGGCAAAGATGCTTATCAACATTCTCGAAAAGAAAAAGCTTAAAAACAAAAATGTTATTCTTGAGCCTGAATTAATATTAAGAGGAAGCACCATTACGAAAGAGCAATTATAATATTGGCATTTATGCTTTTAAAAGTTAGGTGTTTTAAACGCACCCAATGTAAAAAGTGTAGATTTCTTAACTGCCGCTGCAGTATAAAGGGGGATTAGAGTGAATGGGCAAGTGTAAGTTGCTTGTTGTAGGAAGCTTAAATATGGACTTGGTAGTAGATGTTCCCTATATGCCCCAAGTAGGTGAAACAATATTGGGGTATGGATTTAATATGATACCAGGTGGTAAAGGTGCCAATCAAGCTTATGCAGCTGCAAAGCTGGGTGCACAAGCTTATATGCTTGGATGTGTTGGCAAAGATGAATATGGACAGATACTTCTTAAAAACTTAAACGGTGCTGGTGTAAATATAGAAAGTGTTGAAAAGCAAGCCGGAATAAATACAGGAACTGCTTTTATATATGTAAATAAAGAGGGAAATAATAATATAGTTGTTGTACCTGGAGCAAACAGTGCCTGTTCAAAAGAGTATATCAAAAGGTACAAGGAGCTTTTTGAATACTGTGATATTATTATGCTCCAATGTGAGATACCTATGGACACTGTGTCTTATGTAATAGAAACTGCAAGGAAGATGAATAAAACAATTATTTTGAACCCGGCTCCAGCTCCCGACCATCTTCCAGAAAGTATATTAAAAATGGTGGATATTTTAACACCGAACGAAAGTGAATTGCATAAGCTTACTGGTATAAAAACTGACACAATTGACAATATCAGGGAGGCTGCCGGAATGCTTTTATCAAAAGGAGTAAAGTCAGTTGTTGTTACTTGGGGTGATAAAGGCGCTGTGCTGGTTCGAGGCAATATATGCCAGCATTATCCTGTAAAGGATGTAAAAGTAGTAGATACAACAGCTGCGGGAGATACTTTTACTGCCGCTGTAGCAGTAGCCATATCCGAAGGAAAGAGCCTGGATGAAGCTATCGAATTTGCTAACAAAGCTTCTACTATAGTAGTTACCAGAGCGGGCGCTCAAACGTCCATACCTTCTAGGGATGAAGTGAACAGTTTTAGGTTTTCAGACTCTCCATAAGATCCCTGCCTAAGAAGGCTTTTGGACAAACAGATTAATTCTTCGGTGGGTAGTTTAGAATGTGGTATAACAGATAATTTGAGCAGGAGGCATACTTAATGAAGGACAGGTGAAGGGTTTATGAAAAAAGGGATTTTGTTAAATAGCAGCATATCTGAAGTCGTAGCAAGCATGGGGCATACTGATTTACTGGTTATTTGTGACAGTGGTCTGCCAATACCCGAAACAACAAAGAAAATTGATATATCACTTACAAAAGGCATACCGGGATTTATTGAAGCTGTAAAGACTGTATTATCAGAATTAGAAGTTGAAGAAGCCTTCGTTGCAAATGAAATGGTAGAAATATCACCTGATTTATTTGATACATTAAAAGAAATATTAGGTAAAATACCAGTTGCTTTTATAACCCATGAGGAATTTAAAAGTACCGTAAAAAACGCTAAGGCCTGTATTAGGACAGGAGAATGTACACCTTTTGCTAATGCAATTTTAAAATCTGGCACCACTTTTTAAAGGAGATTGTAATCATGAGAGCGATAATGGTTATGTTTGATTCATTAAATCGACATATGCTTCCGATGTACGGATGCGATTGGGTTAAGGCGCCAAACTTTCAGAGATTGGCCGAAAGAAGTGTTGTATTTGACAACAGTTATGTTGGGAGTATGCCTTGCATGCCTGCCCGGCGAGAATTGCATACAGGAAGATACAATTTTCTTCACAGAAGCTGGGGGCCATTGGAACCTTTTGATGATTCCATGCCTGAGTTGTTGAAAAACAATGGTATATATACCCATCTTGTAAGTGATCACTATCATTACTGGGAAGATGGTGGCTGTACCTATCATACGCGGTACAATTCTTGGGAGATAACAAGAGGGCAGGAGGGGGATCCGTGGAAGGGAGAAGTCATGGACCCTGCGATTCCGGAGCATTTAGGAGGTCGCAAAAGCTGCCTTTGGAGACAAGATTGGGTTAACCGCAAATTTATGACGAAATTAGAAGAACATCCCCAAGCGGTAAACTTTGAAAAAGGATTGGAATTTATCAGAACCAACCAGAATGAAGATCGTTGGTTTTTGCAAATAGAAGAGTTCGATCCCCATGAACCGTTTTTTACGCATAAAAAATATAAGGATATGTACCCTCATAAATATGACGGTCCTCATTTTGACTGGCCTAACTATGCACAGGTTCAGGAAAGCAGGGAACAAATTGATCATCTAAGATACGAATATGCAGCACTTGTCAGTCTTTGTGATGAGCAGCTGGGAAAAGTACTGGATCTTATGGATGAATTGGATTTATGGGAAGATACAATGTTGATTGTTAATACGGATCATGGATTCCTCCTTGGAGAGCATGACTGGTGGGCAAAATGTGTTCAGCCCTTTTACAATGAAATTGCACGTACTCCTTTATTCATATGGGATCCGTGTACAGGGAAGAAAAATGAAAGACGGCAGAGCCTTGTTCAAACTATAGACCTTGCTCCAACCTTGTTGGAATTCTTTGGAGTTGACATTCCGAAAGATATGCAGGGTAAGTCATTGAGGGAAACTATACTAGAGGATAAGCCCGTACGTGAAGCTGCACTTTATGGGATTCATGGCGGTCATGTGAATTGTACTGACGGACATTATGTGTATATGAGAGCTCCGTTTTTAGAGGATAATCAACCATTATATAACTATACACTAATGCCTACGCATATGAGAAACCGTTTTAGTATAAAGGAACTGGAAAATATTGAACTTAGCGAACCGTTTACATTTACTAAGAACTGTCGGACTATGAAAATCAGGTCGGGTGGGATACCTGAACTGGATTTTAACCCTTATAAATTCGGTAATTTATTATTTAATATCGATGAGGATCCGGAACAGAAGCATCCGATATGTGACCCGGATACAGAAATGAGAATGATAAGGCATCTGGTTGGGTTAATGAAGGAAAATGATGCACCCAAAGAGCAATATATTCGTTTGGGTCTGCATGATGAATAGTTATTTGGTCTAAAAAACCTCTAAGGAAAGGAGTATATCAATGAAAGGGTACACAAAAGGTATGAAAAAACCTCATGTACAAAAGAAAGATCCCATAAGTATGTTGATAAACTCAGTAAAGCGGGACTGGAGCCTTTACTTATTAATTAGTCCAGTTATAGTATATTTTATTATTTTTAAATACTGGCCGATGTATGGTGTTCAGATAGCTTTTAAGAACTTTATGCCCTCCAAAGGGATCTGGGGAAGTCCGTGGGCAGGGTTTAAGCATTTCGACAGATTTTTTAGCAACTATCAATTTTGGCGCTTGATTAAAAACACCCTAGGCATTAGCGTTTATCAGCTGACAGTAGGATTTCCTATACCCATATTTCTTGCACTTATGCTGAACGAGGTAAGGAGTAAATATTTAAAGAAGACAGTTCAAATGGTTACTTATGCACCTCATTTTCTTTCAGTTGTTGTTCTGGTTGGTATGGTGCTAGCTTTTTTGTCACCACAGAATGGAGTAATTAATCACATACTGGCATTGTTAGGATTTGAGCCCATTAACTTTATGACAGAGGCAAAATGGTTTAAAACTATATACGTTTTTTCCGGAGTATGGCAGAATGCAGGTTGGGGCTCAATCATATACATGGCGGCACTGGCAGGTATTGATACATCGCTCTACGAAGCTGCTGCTATAGATGGTGCCAGCAAATTTAAAAGGGTAATACACATTACAATACCAGGTATCCTACCCACTGCTATAATTATTCTGATACTCGAATCAGGAAAAATAATGAATGTGGGTTTTGAAAAAGTGTTTTTAATGCAGAACAGCCTGAATATAAGCGCATCTGAGATAATATCAACCTATGTGTACAAAAGAGGGCTGCTAGGTGCACAATATAGCTTTGCTTCGGCGGTAGGTCTGTTTAACTCAGTTATTAATTTAATACTGCTAATTACAGTAAATAGAATATCCAGATCAACCAGTCAGAATAGTTTATGGTAGCATTTTTTAAAAAACGCATGAAACGGAGGTAGGTTAGATGAATAACAGACTGGATCAGGGCAAGGGAGATATTGTATTCGATATTATAAATAAATTTTTGCTTATAGTAATACTGATTGTGACAGTATATCCATTAGTGTTTGTAGCCAGTGCTTCCATAAGTGATCCGATGGAGGTTTTAAAAGGTAATATATTACTACTTCCTAAGGGCGTTACTCTGGATTCATACAGGAGGGTGTTCAGGAATTCAGATATCCTGACAGGCTATAAGAATACTATTTTATACACAGTTGTTGGTGTAATAGTTAACCTTACGATGACAATAGCTGGAGCTTATCCCTTATCACGGAAAAAATTCTATCCAAGGAACATCATTTTAGCATTTTTTACATTCACAATGTTTTTTGGAGGGGGTATAATTCCAACTTACTTGGTAATAAAAAGGTTAGGACTTATAAACAATTTTTGGGTCATGATTTTACCTGGCGCGGTTCAGGTGTGGAACCTTATATTAATGAAAACCTTCTTTCAGAATTCCATACCTGAGGAGCTACATGAAGCTGCATATGTTGATGGGGGTACCAATATGCAGGTACTTATAAAAATTGTATTGCCTCTTTCAGCACCCATCATAGCGGTTATGGTATTGTTCTATGGCGTTGGACACTGGAATGCATTTTTTAATGCTCTCATATATCTGTCCGACAGGTCAAAATACCCATTACAGCTATTTTTAAGAGAAATTCTGATAGAGTCACAGATAGATGATATGATGGGCAGCTCTGAAGCTATTGCAGACCAAAGGATATATGCTGAGAGTATTAAGTATGCAGTAATTGTTGCAGCTAGCTTGCCCGTTTTAATGTTATATCCTGTTATACAGAAGTACTTTGTAAAGGGTGTTATGGTAGGAGCTATCAAGGGCTAGCTGGTAAAAAAATCAGCATAGCCTAAAAATAAATACCCTGGATACATAAAAAGTTTTCAGGGGCAATAATAAATAAATGGGAGGAAAATGTTTATGAAAAACAGATTATTTAAGTGTATTGCATTGGTGCTTTGTACTTTATTGGTGATTACTGCGTTTGCAGGATGTGCCAAAAATGGCAATGAACCAACCGAACCAAAGGGAAGTACCAAGACAACGGGGGACGATGAAAAAGTGCCTGAAAACATGAATTTGACAGGCATGCCCATCGTTAAGGAGCCTATTACTCTAAAGATTATGGTAGCAAAACACGTAGCTCAATCAGACTGGAGTGAAATGCTGGTATGGAAAGAGTATGAGAAGATGACTGGTGTACATGTTGAATGGATTGAAGTTCCGGAACAGAATCAAACTCTTACTGAGAAGAGAAACTTGGCAGTAGCTGGCGGCGATATGCCAGATGCCTTCTTTAAGTGCAACTTTCCTGCTAAGGATTTGCAGTCTTATGGAGAACAGGAGATGTTTCTAAAATTAAACGACATGATAGACAAGTATGCTCCTAACTTCAAAAAAGCAATTGATGAACGTGAGGATGTTGCAAAAGGCATACAAATGGTGGATGGAAGCATATATTCACTTCCTTACATCATGAATGTTCTTTCTCCGGCAATAACAGGTAAGATTTTTGTAAACAGGAAATGGCTTGATAAATTAGAAATGGATATGCCTTCAACTACCGAAGAGTTCTACAATGTCCTAACAGCCATCAAAAAGACGGACCTTAATGGAAATGGAGAAAATGATGAGATTCCTCTAACTTCTCCTGCCTTTAACAACGTAGCATCTTCGCTGCGTGGAGCATGGGGACTGGGGAACACAGGAAATGCCAATGGATTTATTGATGCCGGTGCCAAAGACGGCAAGGTAAGATATTGGGCTGCTGACCCAAATTATAAGGAACAACTGATGTATATGAACAAGCTTTTTGATGATGAATTGCTGGATGAGGAAATATTCCAGATGAATAACAATAAATTGATTGGTAAAGCCGCACAAAACCAGGTAGGAGCTTTCTCAGCAATAAACAATAATGCTATGGGACAACAATATCAGAATGATTATGAAGGTCTTAAGGCAGCCTTAATAGGTCCTTCTGGAGACCAGTTGTGGAGCCCCGTAAATTCAAGAATTTGGGATATGGGAGCTTTTGTAATAACAAATGTAAATAAACACCCGGAAATTACAATGCGTTGGGTTGATTACTTCTATAGTGAAGAAGGAATAAAGCTATACTTTATGGGTAAAGAGGGTATCACTTATGAGGTAGGTGCTGATGGCAAAATTGACTACAACGATGAAATTAACAAAAATCCTGACGGTTTGACTTATGATCAGGCAATAGGCAAATATCTTGCATGGGGTGGAAAAGGAAATCCGAGTATGGCTATTGATGAATACTTCCGTGGCGCTGCAGTTCTACCTATTCCCCTTGAAGCGGCAAACAGACTTAAGCCATATTTGCCTGAAGAGATATGGCCGGTATTTAGTTATACATCAGAAGAAAATGAGGAAAGAGCTGAGTTGGAAGCTGACTTAAACGGTTATGTAAATGAAATGACAGCGCAGTTTGTAACTGGTAAGAAGCCATTTGCTGAATGGGATAATTACGTAAATGAACTGAAAAAAATGGGCTTGGATGACTACCTACAAATCTGCCAGACAGCTTATGAAAGATATAAGGGAAATTAAGCTTTTAAAATTTACAAGATAAGATAAAATGATTACGCCAGCCCTTCATGATTATTCGTGAAGGGCATGGCGCACTTTAAGTAATTAAATGATTAATACCCAAAAAGCATATTAGTTGAACTTCGTATGCAACATATAGTGTTTGAATGATTAAATTGGCAGTATATGTTGTATGGGAGGTTATTTCAGCTTAATTTTTAGGGAATAATCATAAAATGCTTTTATAAAAGAGATAGGAGATAGTAATATGGCGGGAATTCCGGTAAATTATTTTGAGAAGGTGTATGCAGGCTGGCTAGGAAAGCTAATAGGTGTAAGACATGGAGCACCCATTGAAAACTGGTCTTATGAAAAAATCAAAAAGGTTTACGCAGAGATAGACGGATATCTTGTAGACTATAAGGATTTTGCCGCTGATGACGACAGTAATGGACCAATATTTTTTTTGAGGGCTCTTGATGATTATACTTATACCAATGATCTGACTGCAGAGCAGATAGGTTTAACCTGGCTGAACTATGCCCCCTTTGAACATGGATTTTACTGGTGGGGCGGCTATGGTAAATCTACCGAACATACAGCATATATGAACTTAAGAAACGGGATAAAGGCCCCACGTTCAGGTTCTATAGAGCAAAATGGAAAGGCTGTGGCAGAACAGATTGGGGGGCAGATATTCATAGATACCTGGGGACTTGTGGTGCCAAATAACCCAAGGCTTGCAGCAGACTATGCAAAAAAGGCTGCTAGCGTATCCCATGGAGGAAATGGAATATATGGGGGAATGTTTATTGCTGCATGTATAAGTGCGGCGTTTACTGAGGAAAGTATTGAAAAGATTATTGAAACAGGTTTGTCTGTTATTCCCGAGGATTGTGAATATGTAAGGATGTCTAGGGAAGTTATAAAGTTTTATAAATCCAATCCAGAAAACTGGAGAGAATGCTTAAAATATGTGAAGGATAATTTTGGATACGACCGATATCCTGGAGCTTGCCACATTATACCTAATTCAGCTGTAATAATTCTGTCTCTTTTGTATGGTGAGGGTGATTTTTCAAAAACCATCAATATATGCAATATGTGTGGTTGGGATACTGATTGCAATGTTGCTAATGTTGGAACTATCCTTGGGGTTATGAATGGTCTTGAGGGTATAGATTATGAAAAGTGGAGAAGACCAATAAATGACTTCTTCGCGTGCTCTAGTGTGATAGGAAGTTTGAACATCATGGATGTGCCATGGTGTGCCGTATATATAGCCGGACTAGGCTATAAAATTGCAGGTGAAGAGCCGCCTCATGTGTTGAAGAATTTAATAACCGGGAAGACTGCAAGGTTTAATTTTGAGCTGCCTGGTTCAACCCATGGCTTCAGAGTTTCTTCAAATAAGGAACGTGGCTTAGAATACAGCTTGCAAAATTCCAAAGAAGCAGCAGCAAGTGGCAAAAGAAGCCTTAAAGTAACCGCAAAACCTCTATTATGGGATGAGGAGCTGTATGTTTTCCACAAAACGTATTATGAACCAGCTGATTTTCATGACAGCCGATATGATCCGAGTTTTTCTCCTATACTCTATCCTGGACAGAGTATCAAGGCAAAGGTTATGGTGCCTGAATACATCGACACCGGGGTACTGGCATGTCTGTATGTTAGGGATCGAAACAGTGGAAAGTGTGTAGAAGCCGGGACAGTAGACTTAGAGCTAGGTAAATGGGAGGAACTTAGCCTTGACATACCTTTTATGGAGGGCGCTTGCATTGATGAAGCAGGTATTAAGCTAATCCCAAAAGGCAAAGGTCCCAGCCTGCTGGTGGTTTATATTGATGATTTTGATTTTTCCGGTTGTCCGGATTATACCATTGATTTCAGTAAGGAAAAGGTTGAAGTATGGTCAAGGCTACATCATGAAGTCAGCCAGTTTTCATACCTAAAGGGGATTTGGACATTGGAAGACGATGTTTTAAGTGGTAGCTGCTCTGACTTTGGAGAAGCCTATACTGGAGGATATGACTGGAAGGACTATAGTTTTCAGGCAACCCTCATTCCACAAATCGGAGAATACCATAACATCAATTTTAGAGTTCAAGGTGCTATAAGATCCTATGCCGTCGGGCTTGCGCCTTCTGGCAAGATAGCTTTATACAAGAATGAAAACGGGTACAATCTGCTTTGTGAGGCAGACTATCCATGGGAACCAAACAGAGAATATACATTAAAGGTGGAACTTTTGGGAGCAAACATTAAAGTGAAAGATTCGGGCAGAATAATATTTGATTATACTGACCAAGAGAAACCTTATCTTACTGGACAAATTGGTGTATCTGTTCAAAATGGCAGTCACTGCCACTATAAAGACTTTAGAGTAGGGAGGATATAGCAAGAGCACAAGAGGACGGTTCTTCCGAGTACAAGGGGACGGTTCTTCTGTGCATCTGTGCACAAGGGGATTATTCTCTTGTGCCTCATTAATTCCAAAGTAAAGATATTACAAATAGGTTGGTTAAGGCAGTAGGGATAGTAATGAGAGAAAAAAAAGAACGGAAGCAAGAGCACAAAAGAACCATCCCCCTGTGTTCTTGCTGCCAATGAAGGGATTGAATTAATTAATGACAAAACCAAACATTTTATTTATATTCGCAGATCAGCTGCGCTACAGTGCCTTAGGATCAAGCGGAAATACTGAAGTAATTTCTCCGAATCTGGATCGGATTGCTGACCAGGGAATGGTGTTTGACAAGGCTTTCTCTAGTTGTCCTGTGTGCTCTCCATACAGGGGGCAGTTATTATCAGGTATGTATTCCCATAAAAATGGTGTGGTGGATAATGAATATAAACTAAAGACTAATATAACAACACTTCCCCAAGCTTTGAAGGAGGAAGGTTATAAGACAGGGTATGTGGGAAAATGGCATTTAGGTTATGGTCCTTATACGAAGGACAAGCGTTATGGATTCGATTATATGGCGGCATATAACTGCAACCACCGGTATTATAATATTTCCTACTATGAAAATGAGAAGGGTCCAATACCTATTAATGGATGGGCACCGGAGGAAGAGACATCATTGGCAATCAACTTTATAAAGGAGCATGTAAAAAATGATGGAGATAAGCCTTTTGCACTGCTGCTTTCGTGGGGTCCTCCACACCATCCTTATGACGAGTATCCCGATAAATATAAAATTTATGACCCTTCCAAAGTAACTATAAGCCCCAACGTACCGGAGAAATATCAGGATATTGCAAAAGAAGAGCTTGCAGATTATTATGGCAATATTACGGCAATTGATGCTCAGATGGAACGGATTCTAAGAACACTGGATGAGTTGGGTCTTTCTGAAGATACTATACTATGCTTTACTTCAGATCATGGAGATCACGTTCGCAGCCACGGATACGCCAAATGCAATGATAAGTCTGAGACGGATAATACAAGGCGGGCCTCTAAAGCAACACCTTTTGATGAATCCGTTCATATTCCGTTTATTGTGCGATGGCCGGGAAAAATTGCGGAGGGACAACGTACAGGTGTATTCTTAGGTAGTGTTGATGTAATGCCTACACTGCTTGGCATGTGTGAAGTTAACTCCCCTGACGGAATGCAGGGTGTTGACCTGTCACATGTATTGCTTGGGGGCACTGGTGAAGTTAATGATTCGGTATATCTGCAGATACTTGGTGAAGGATGGCCGCACCGTGGAAGATGGGTAGGTTACTGGAGAGGAGTAAGAAACCACCGATGGCTGTATGCCAGGTGGTACAATAACGAATACGGACCTTATTTGTTTGATGTACAGAATGATCCCTACCAACTGAATAACCTGTATTATAATTCTGAATATGCAAAGGTTAAAGAAGAGATGGAAAAGCGTCTTGTAAAGTGGATGGAAGATACAGAGGATCCGTTTGATACAGGGGAAAGGGATGACAAGAACGGTATGCTGAAACTTGGTCAGGAGTTTACCGATGAAAAATGGCTGAGATAAGCAAGGTGTGATAGATATAAGCTAATGCCACCCCTGATAAAATAATCAGGGTACCGCTTTATGTGATGGGGACCTTATAGAGTATATGAAAAAATATTTTAATTACGCCAAACCAGTTTGGTTATATGGAAAAGAAAAGGAAATAAACCTTACAGCAGGTTTTCGTTGCCAGATAGTAAAAAAAGAAGGCTTCGAATATAGGATGCATATTACCGGTTCTACACTTTACAGGGTATACATAAATGGGAGTTTTGTACATTATGGTCCTGTAAGGGCACCTCATGGATATCTTCGTGTAGATAAACTTGATATAACACAATACCTCAATAAGGGTGGTAATATTGTAGCTATAGAAGTTGCAGGTTATAACTGCAATTCATACTACACCCTCAATGTACTGTCCTTTTTGCAGGTTGAGATTCTTGAGGGTGACAAAGTAGTAGTCCATACCGCTAATAATGGTTCATTTAGTGCAATTGAATTAAGATATCGTGAACAGAAGGTCATGAGATATTCATTTCAGAGAAATTTTAGTGAAGTGTACAGGATGGATAACCATAGCTCTTTGTTTGAATGGACGGTTGCTGAGGGTCTGCAATATGACAAAATAGCTGAAATTGATTTAAATAAGAAATATTTACAAAGGGAAGTGCCTATACCAAATTTTTATGTCAGAAGTAAGTTTAAGCTGATAGAATACGGTAATGCGCAAAAGATTGAGCACCCAGGGGATTTTAAATACATAAGACGTAGATTTATCAATAAAATTTCTGATACTATTACTGGTTTCGTACTGAACGAGATTGAGGACAGACCTTTTGAAACGATGCAGGACTATAGATTCGATAAAGCAGCTGATATTTTAGAGGAGAAGTGGTCCAAAAAGGGAGCGGAAGTTAGCAGGGGAGAATACCTTCTCTTTGATATGGGTGTTAATAACAGTGGGTTTATCCTTTTGGAAATGACTGCATTGGAGGATAGTGATGTCTATTTCCTGTTTGATGAGAAGCTGATTGATGGGAAAGTGGACATTAAAAGTTGGGACAGTATAAATATAATTAAATATTCCTTGAAGAAGAGCCAAATGCCATATAATGTTGAAAGCTTTGAATGTTATGGCTTTAAGTATATTATGTGTTTCGTAGAAAAAGGCAGGGTAAAATTGCAAAATCTATCTTTGCGGGAATATTCATATCCCAAGTATAAAAATATAGATATCAGGTGTGATGACGAAAAGATAAATGAAATTTTTATGGCAGCCCTTGAGACTTACAGACAAAACACATTGGATGTATTCATGGACTGCCCCACAAGGGAAAGGGCAGGGTGGCTTTGTGACAGTTATTTCACAGCACAGTCTGCTTGGTATTTTTCAGGAGATACAGTAGTTGAAAAGGTATTTTTAGAAAATTTTTTATTGGCAGATGAATTCCCGGGAATTCCGAAGGGCATGCTCCCCATGTGCTATCCAGCTGAACATGCTGATGGCAATTTTATTCCCCAGTGGGCTATGTGGTATGTAATACAGCTAGAAGGGTATTTTGAAAGAAGCCCTGAAGAAGACCGATACCGGTTTAAAAAGATATGCTATGATTTAATCGGCTATTTTAAGAAATTTAAAAACAGTGACGGGTTGCTTGAAAAACTTGAAAAATGGAACTTTATTGAGTGGTCAAAGGCAAACGAATGGGTTTTTGATGTAAACTATCCTACAAATATGCTGTACTCAAAAATGTTAAAGCTTATTGGCATATGGTATGAAGATATCGAGCTTTTAAAGGAATCTGAAAGAGTAAGAAAAAAGGTTATAGAGCAGTCCTTCGATGGAAAGTTTTTTGTTGACAATGCTGTAAGGCAGGAGGATGGGAGCCTTATGGTAACTGAAAACCGTTCGGAGGTATGTCAGTATTATGCATTTTTCTTTGATGTGGCGAAAACTGACGATCCTGCATTTAAATACTTGAAAAATATGGTTTTAAATGTTTTTGGTCCTAGTAGAAGAAAGAGAAATGAGATGCCAGAAATAGCGTATGCTAACTCATTTATCGGCTACTATCTCCGATTGGAAATACTGCTTAGGTGGGAGGAGTATCAACAGGTGCTTGCGGAAGTTAAGGACTACTTTTATCATATGGCAAGGACAACTGGAACGTTATGGGAAAATGATTCAGCCCAAGGCAGCTTGAATCATGGGTTTGCCTCCTTTGCAGGAGTAGCTATAATAAAATCTTTGAAGGGTCTAGGGGGGGAACATCTAAACGTATAAATGGTGTATAACACCGCTTGCTTGCGAAGAAGATAACTTAAAAAGGGTGCCCATTTGTACCCTTTTTAATAATTTATGGTATTAATTGTACTTACCTATTGGTATCAACTTGATGTAACTTTAAGAATTATTTCAGTGATGAAAGCATTTCATAGTAAAGTTTTGCATAATATCCAGCAACTGTTTCCGCATCTGTGCTCTTTTCATCGATTTCAGCAGAGAGAAAGCCCTCATATCCATCATCTTTAAGAAGCTGTAAAAATTCCTTGTATGGATATGGTCTTAAAAATGAATGCATATGCACATGTCTTATCAAATGCCTTACTTGGTTGTAGGTTGCTCTTATAGAGTCACCGACTTTATCAAGCGGACTGCAGTTATAAACAAGCCCAAGATCAGGAATTTTAGAGTATTCCACTGCCTTTTTGGCATATTTCCAAAAGTTAAAGTCTCCATGCATTTCAAGCAGTACCTCAACATTATAAGGTTTTGAAAATTCATTTAACTCGTTTAGTGCTTCTCCGACCCATTTTATGGTCTCTTCCTTGTCAGCACCTTCTTCAAATTTGTTACCGAATACTCTAATTTTTTGAGAATCAATATCTGCTGCTAGTTCAACATATCGTTTTGCATCCTCAATATTTTCTCTTCTTTTGCTGACATCGCTATATTCAAATCTGCATGAAGTGCCCAAACCAACAGCTTCTAAGTATGCATCCTCTAATCTTTCCTTGATTTCTTTTCTTTCTTCTTTACTAGTACTTAATTCAACTCCATGCTTGTGACCAGCATTAGTTCTGAATTCCACACCAGCGTAACCCCATTTTTTACATACTTCAATAATCTTCTCTAGATCCCATTCTCTTGCAATGTTGTACGTTAATAAACTCAGTTTCATATTAATACGTTCCTTTCTTATAATTGTAATTGTTGTAAATAATTCCAAAGCGATACTTGCATTAAATAAGCAGCACTTATTCACCTTTAAAGTAGCAACAACACTTTGATGTTTGCGTTACCTCCTTTCTTGTGGAATGATTTTGTCAGCTACTGTATCGTTGTAACATAATCTATCTGTGTCCCCTTATCGCAAGCTGACAGCACAGTGGAATAGAAGAAGTCATTGTCGTCGTTCATGGCAGGTCTCTCTTCCATTTTAAATCCTTTTTGACTGCCGTCAATAGTTATGTTAAATTCCTTTAAATTAAAAAATAATGCTGCTTCGTGGGATGACACTAGCCTTGCATTCCTTGGTGCGAAATGAAGCATAACCTTGGAAATCAAAGGTTTATCAGAGTTAACACTATCCTTAATTATAAGCCTACTTCCCTCTAAAGATACCTTTCTCTTCCATGTAAATCCTTTTGCTTTGGTTTCAAAAGCTATCCACGGATTTTTACCGGATAGGTCACATCCTGTTACATCAATGGATTTATCAGGATCATCGCTCAAAATCTCACTGGTATCAGGGTCTGTTACTATAACTGTATTATGAGCTTCTGCACTTGAGAAAAACGCTCTGAAATCCTTCCTATCATACACACTGCAGCCTGTATCAACTAATAGGGGCTTTCCATTATAAAAAGCTACGGCATGAGGTCTTCCAAAATGCTGATGTCCTTGGGTTCTATCCATAGCATCTATGAATACATCAAAGGAGTCGTTTCTTAACGAAGCAAAACGGCTTGTTTTAAGCAGTGTAGAGCATTTCTTTTGGGGAAGATCGAGCTTCATGAGGCTTTTTACTATTTCAATATCCTTTTCGGCATTAAATGCGTAGGAATCGCCAATCTGAAGTGTCTTACCGGTTGGTGCCATCATCTGGTAAAGCCATGTATATTGATTATTAATGCATTCTAGAAGCCCTGGAATGGCTGGAAGCCCATTTTTCTCAAGGAAGAGATATGTTTCAACATACATTCTTGCAATAAAATGACTGTAGCTTGGGCATCCTTCGATGCTTCCACCATCATCTAGTATAGCGTTTTCCATATTGATTTCTATTATTTTTCTTCCTGCTTTTGCATAGGCTTCTGCATCTGGGAACTCTGGGAAAAGAACTCCAGTCATTAAAAGAACCAGACCTATCTGAAGTACGTGGTTATGTGCCTTCTCGGTACTTATGTGTCCATACCCTTCTTTGAGCATGTGGTCTGCATGCAGTTTAATGCACGAATAAATTGTTTCCCAACGGTTTTTGTCTAAATATTTAGAACCTGCCAGCATCTTAACACTATGCAATAAATTAAGAAGCCGCCATGCTACCTGCATATCTCGCCAATAACCATTTGTCTTATCTTTTGGGCGATCATCAAGCTCTTCATATGGGTGCTTATCTATCCAATCGGTTAACCATTTATACCATTCCTGCGCCCATTTTTCATCTCCTGTAACTAGGAACTCCTGAGCTAAAGGTAGTAAAAAGTATAGTCTGTTTAACCAGACATTTTGCTCTGATAACCTTTGTAACTTTGAATCAACTGACAATTTGTAATACAGGTTCCAGTCAAAGCTTCCATCCTTTTCCCAGTGTTTAAACAAATCCCCGGATGAAATAAATTCAAATAGTTCTCTGCTATATGGATCTTTTGCACCCATCAGCTCCTGTATTAGAAAGAACGCGCCGCCATCAAAAATTATGAGGGGAAAAATTGGCTGTGACTTTAAGTACTCGTCAGAATAGGGGTATTTTGCGGGTTTGATATCAACTTTTAAGATATCCTTTGAAAATGGTTTTAAGAAAGTATCCATCTACTGACTCTCCTTTTTTAAAAATTTTTTACTAATTAATAAAATATTATTGAATGTAATCATATCCAAATTTATAAAAAACCACACACACCTAATGAAAATTCTTTTTTACAAAGCTTAATCATCTTGTTGTTTTTGTATGTAAATTGTATCAATCAAGTTTATACACTGCAATAATAAAAATTCTATATTGACTGGAAAATATCAGTGTTTCAAGACTTGAAAAATTCTATATTGTTTGGAATATTTCTATATTTATTGAGCTTTTCTTTTGGCAGTGCTTAAGCAATGGCTTTGCTTGCCTTGTTGGAGTAGCTCTAATAAAATGCATAAGACAACTTGAAAGGGTGCCAAATTGGCACCCTTTGCTGGTGAAGTAAACGCTTATGGTGTTCTAGCGGTTACTCTGCTTTAGAGCTCAAGATACAGGACCTTCCCGGCAAAAGAAATTATCTGATCTCTCTTTCAAAAAGATGGCACTGACCACTTTTTAATGACTTATGGCAGTGACTGTACTTAACTATTATTATATACCTGCTGCACCTCTTAAGTACTACTTTAGTGATGAAAGCATTTCATAGTAAAGTTTTGCATAATATCCAGCAACTGTTTCCGCATCTGTGCTCTTTTCATCGATTTCAGCAGAGAGAAAGCCCTCATATCCATCATCT
>Ga0265293_10001565_pt1 | contig 49426 bp, 34 predicted proteins | sample Munlanlewell138R_FD_192505 | JGI IMG/M metagenome (GOLD analysis project Ga0265293, IMG submission 192505) | Leachate microbial communities from a municipal landfill in Southern Ontario, Canada - Leachate well 138R | ecosystem: Engineered > Solid waste > Landfill > Unclassified | place: Canada... | reverse complement strand
GACAAAAGTATTTCAGCGGGCTTTAGCCCAAATAAATAGTATGCTATGAGGAGTTCATTAAAAGATACTGAAGTAAAAGTATTGCGGGCTAAAGCCCTCCGGTTTCTGACGGTGCTTTATGACCCCGCCCTAAAGAGTAGGTGATAAATAGCACAACATCGTTGACACTTTTAATCGTAGCATAACATTGTTGACACCTTTTACTAAAAAGCGTTCTTTGACATAATTATTTCGTAACGTTCATTAAAAAAATGGACGCACACGAAAAACGAAAAGTAGCCATAACACGCTATCAATGTGGTGAAAGAATCACCAGTATTGTTACCTCTTTTGGCAAGACCCGTCAATGGTTTTACAATTGGTTAAAGCGTTATCAGGAGCGAGTGGATGAAACTTCCTGGTATCTTGATAAATCTAAAGCACCAAAGAAAAAGCCATCAAAGATTGATGTTGATTTAGAGCAACAGATCCTGGATGTCCGGCGAGAGCTTGATGGTCGTCATTATTCACAAATTGGGGCTATTGCCATTCAATATGAATTTCGCAATAGAAAAATTGAACCCCCACCAGTCTGGACGATTAATCGCGTAATTGCAAGACATGGCTTAAACAAGGCTCCACCAAGAGTTAAAAAGAACCATGATTATCCTGAGCTTTTTTTCTCCACCCATCAAATGGATTTGGTTGGCCCACGCTACATTAAAGGGGATGGTCGGTTTTATAGTTTCAATATCATAGACATTGAAACCCATACATGTTTCACAAAACCCATCAGAACAAAATCCTCTGATGGAATTGTAAATGCAATTGCAGAGTTTTGGCATCAATACGGGTTTCCTGACGCTTTGCAAATGGACAATGAGCTTTCATTCCGTGGCAGCAACCGATATCCAAGAAGCTTTGGTTCTGTGATAAGATTTGCTCTCAGCCAAAGTGTTGCTCCTGTTTTTATTCCAATCAGGGAGCCCTGGCGAAATGGAATAGTTGAGAAGTTTAATGATACTTATCAAAAGAGGTTCCTTAGGGCGATAACATTTTTAAGTTTTGAGCACCTCTTAAAGGAATCTACAAGTTTCAATAGCTTTCACAACTCACATCATCGCTACAGCACACAAGGACATAAAACACCAGATGAAGCCTCAAAACTTTATGGGAAAAGATCCTGCTATAATGGCAATATCCATGAGCAAAAGAAAATCCCTTTAGAGACTGGTGTTGTTTACTTTATTAGGTTCATTCGCAGCGATTTAAAGTTGAAACTATCCACAGAAAGCTTTACAGTAGATGAAACCCTGAAGTATTCGTACGTTGTCGCTGAGATCAATATAGACACTCAGAGCCTTGTTGTTCGTCAGAACGGAGAGATCAAACACATCTTTCCTTATCTGACGCCAGTGGATTGGTAACTACTTTTCAATATGTCAATGAACTCATGCTACGAAATTGACCATTAGGGCCCCCTTAAGGGGGATGGGGCTTGAAAAAAGCCCCTTCTTAATGATTGTACAAAAATGTCAACTATGTCATGCTATACGACAATTAGACTTCAAGAAATTCCAAATTCTAAAAAAAACAAAAACCCCAAAAAGGTAATAAGGTTGATGTCTTTTGCTAACTTTTTTCTATTAAGGTTAATTGATTAAAAATAAGGTTTTTCATTTTTTAATTTGAAATAAATCAATGATTTTTGTCACTACTGACCGACTAAAAATTATAGATTCTTCGCTACGAAACGCAGTGGAGTGAAGAATCTAAAACCAATATTATTAATTTAATCGGACAGTAGTGGAATTTTATCCCCCTCCTCTTTGCTTTCATATTTTTCGATTATGGCTGAGATGGCGGCAAGCATCAGGCCGGTGTCGTTGTCGTTGAGCAGTGCCACGCGCTCCAGGATGCGGTTGTAAAACAGTTCGCTGCGGCTGATGTGTGTGCCGGCGAGGATCTCTTTGGTTTGCTGAAGCAGCACCGAAAGCTTGGCCTGATCCGGTGCCGGATTCTTTGACACATTTTCCATCTGCCGGGAAGATGAAAGAATGTAAGCGTAGAGCATCACTGCCTGCGCCAGGTTGAGCGACGGATAGGCGGTGGCCATGGGAATGTAGGTGGAGAGGTGGCACAGCGCCATCTCGTCGTTGGTAAGCCCCGACACTTCGCGGCCAAAGACGATGGCAGCTTTTTGGACGGTGCCGGCCTTGCTTTGCAGCAGTTCGGGCAAATGGTTTGCTGCATGATGGTCGCCACGTACCGACCGCTCTTTGGCGCTGGTGGCAATGGCAAAATCGATATCCGCAAGCGCATCGCTGAGTGTGTCATAAACATTGGCCTTCTCCAGAATTTCTGCGGAAGCATGGGCTACCCAGCGTGCCTTCCCTTCCAAAAATGTGCACGGGCGCACCAGCCTCAGCTCTCGAAAACCCATCGTTTTGAGCGCGCGCGCCGCAGCACCGATATTTTCGGGCACGGCAGGTTCGGTGAGGATGAAGATGATTTGCATGGTTTATTTATTTTCTAACCGAAAACCATATTGGCAAAAAGAAAAAGTAGCAGGGTTAGTTTAGTCTTTTTCATTGGGTTTCTTTATTAAAAACTACGGCCACCTTGCTCATGCGGGTTAGCGCTGAGTAACTGAAGCCTTTGCTGTGCTTTTGAGTCAATTGTTGCCACAGTGTCGCAAGTATCCTTGCGCCATATTCGAGCCTGATATCCTGTCTTAATTCACTGTTGATGCAGGCTCCTATGCTCCAATAGAGCAAGGTTGATTCGGAATTCAAATAAACGGAAACTTTGTTTCTTGCATTTCGAATCAATACGTCGATTCCTTCGAAGAGCTTATTGCTCTGTATTAGCGCAATAGTTTTAAAACCTATCATTTATTTGATTTTTTTAATTTTTTAAAATTCTCTTTTACTCCCGCCGGTTTCCAGAGATGCACCAGCGCTTTGGTTTCAAAAAAAGGCTCGTCCAGATATCGGCTGAGCGGCACCACCTGGCTGTGAAGTTTCAACTGCATCAGCTCGGGGGTGAGGTCACCGCCTTTGAGGTACAGGATTCCATTGGGCAAACTATTGTTTCCGCCGGCCCGGATGTGGGGCATTGCCCACTGCACAAATTGCGGAAGCTGCGTCACCGCACGGCTTACGACAAAGTCTGCTGTTTCTTTGATCTCTTCCAGACGCACCGCGGCGGCCGTAACATTGGTCAATGAAAGGCTTTCGGCCACAGCCTGCACCACTTTTATTTTTTTTGCAATAGAATCGATGAGATGAAACCTTACCTCCGGAAAGAGGATGGCCAGCGGGATGCCCGGAAAGCCGCCGCCCGTGCCCGCATCGATAACTTGCGTGCCGTCGGCAAAACTTATTACTTTGGCAATAGCCAGCGAGTGCAGCACATGCCGCTCATAGAGGTTTTCGATGTCGCGGCGCGAGATCACATTCACGCGTTCGTTCCAAAAAGTGTAAAGTTCCTGCAACTGCCCCAGTTGCTCCGTCTGCCGCACGGAAAGACCGGCAAAGTATTTTTTTATAATTTCCATTGCTGCAAAGATAGTGATGATGTGGTGATGTGGTGATGTGGTGATGTGGTGATGTGGTGATGCGGTGATGTGATGATGTTAGGGTAACACCTTTGGCCGGTGGTTGAGCTGGCTGTTGAGCGCGCCGAAACAGTCGAAACCACCTCAGTACAGGCTGTTGCTGGTTTGCCGAATCGTGGAGTCTATCCCGTTTTTATTCGGGATTTCCCCGATTGGTCGAGGCAGGCAGCTACGCTCAAGTTTGGTGTTTCTTGATTTCATAGTGTTACTCTGTGTAAAAACACTATGTTACCCTGTGTAACTATTCATAGCTCATTATTATTTTATTTATAAAGAAAAAGTAATGGGCAAATCACCGTTGATTTGGTTTATCCGGCTCCTTTTCCAACCAAAACCTTTACTTTTACACGCTGTAAAACAAAGGCTTTTTTATAATGAAAATATTTCTTGAGCGCGTAGCCCATACCATCCTTCAAACCGACGGCGACCAGTTGGATAAAATCTGTGTGGTAATGCCCAACCGGCGTGCGGGACTTTTTTTGCGAAAGCATATTGCCACCCTGGCCAATCGCACGGTATGGGCGCCCGACTTTCATGCGGTGGATGATTTCTACGCCCGCATCTCTGAATTAACGCTGGCCGATCCGGTGGTGATCGACTTTGAACTTTACGAAATACACCGACGGATAGAAAAGGAAAAAGCGCAGCCTTTCGGCGAATTTATCAAATGGGGACACGTGCTGCAAACCGATTTCAGCGATATCGATGCGCACCTGGTGGATGCCCGCAGCATCTTTGGTTATCTTACCGAGGTAAAGGTGATCGAAAAATGGAACCTCGCCCCAGATGGCCTCACCGTTGCCGTGCGCGACTACCTGCGGTTTTACAGCTCTTTGTACGAATATTACCAACAACTTGCCGAAAATCTCGCAGCCACCGGTAGCGCCTGGCCAGGCAGGATGTACCGCTTTGCCGCCGAAAATATCACCGAAATAGCGGAGGCTTTGCCTTGGTCGAAGATCTATTTTGCAGGTTTTAATGCCCTCACCACTGCCGAGGAGGTGGTGATGAAATATCTGATTGAGGAAGGCAAAGCCACTTTGCTTCCCGATGCCGATCGTTACTACCTCGACGATCCGCGGCAGGAAGCGGGTACTTTTTTGCGTAAGCAAATGCGCCTTTTCGGGAAAGAGTATTTCGAGGCATCGTCCGATTGTTTTGCTGACGCGCCGCCCGAAAAGATTCAGGTGCATGGCGTGGCCGGAATCAGCGGACAGGCGGTACATGCCGCAACGCTTTTGCAGCAATGGCTTGCCGCATCCCAAACCACCGATGCTGCCGGGCAGATGGCCGTGGTGCTGGCCGATGAACAACTGATGATGCCGGTGCTCAACGCGCTGCCCGAAAACCTGTCGGCTTTTAATGTTACGATGGGTTATCCGCTGATAAGCACGCCGCAATATAGTTTCCTGGTTTATCTGCTAAAGATGCACGAAAACAAGAAGCGTTTTGAAACCACCACGCAAAGTGCCAGCCAGGGATTTCATTACAACGATGTGCTGCGCCTTCTGCAACATCCGCTCACAGCGCAGGTTTTCGATCCGGCTTGGTTGGTTGGCGCCATCCGCAAATCCAACCAGACATTTTATTCTCCTGCCGAAATCATGTCGCTTGCCGAACAGATTCCAAAGGAGGTTTTAGATGTTTCTGACAAATCGCTGCAGCTTATCCGCCTGATTTTTGGCGCCATCGGCGATGAGCCGGCCAAAATGCTTGCAGCCGCCGGCGATATTGTCAACTTTTTTAGAAATCATTATAAAACTACCGAAAAGCAACAGCCGGGCATCTTCGAGCTTCAGTTGGAATATCTTTTTAATATAGCCCTGCTGCTGACGCGCATCAATGATTTAAACGCACGCTACGGAACCATCGACAGCATCAAATCGCTGCGTGAAGTTTTTACGGCCATCGCGCGTACACAGCGACTTCCATTTTCGGGCGAGCCGTTGCGGGGCGCGCAGGTGATGGGGCTGCTCGAAACCAGAAGCCTCGGATTTGAAAAAGTGATTTTGCTTGGCGCAAATGAAGGCAAGCTGCCCGCGGCCAAAAGCAACGATTCGTACATCCCTGCCGACATCCGTGCCGAATACAAATTACCCACCGCCACACAAAAAGCCGCTGTGTATGCCTACCATTTTTACCGACTGCTGTGCGGAGCGCAGGAGGTGCACATTCTCTACGACACCAACCAGGATTCTGATACCAAAGAGCAAAGCCGCTTTATCCGGCAGATCGTACATGAGCTGCCACGATACAATCCGGCTATTACGATCGAAGAGGCAATTGCTACCGCGCCGCCACCTTCAGCGGGAAGCGACAGAGTAATAGAGGTGCAGAAAACTGAAAACGTGATGGCGCAACTGACGGCCAAAGCCAGTCGTGGCCTATCGCCAACATCACTTAACGATTACAGAAAGTGCGGCCTGCGGTTTTATCTGAAAAATATTGCCGCCCTCAAAGAACCCGACGAGGTGCAGGAAACCATCGATTACCGTATCATCGGAAACATCGTGCATTTTGTCCTGGAAAAGCTCTACACTTTTGTAAAAGGAAAACAGCTCATTGCTTCCGACATCGTCAATTTGCAGCCGCAGGTGGAGATAGTGATACAGGAAGCACTTATAAAAGATTACCAGCACGGGCAGGTGCAGTGGGGGCGCAACAAGCTGCTGCTGGAAGTGATTCGTAAGTTTATCGACGACTTTTTGCTCACAGAGATAAAGCTGCTGACAGCGCAACCAGAAGCACTTCAGGTGATCGGCCTGGAGAAAAAGGTGGCGTTGGATGTGGAAATTCCTGACCGGGAAAAGATGGCTAAAATTCACGGCGTCATCGACCGCATCGACCGGCTGGATGGGATGATCCGCATCATCGATTACAAAACCGGCAACGTAAGCGGTGCCTCAGAACTGCGCATAAAAAGCTGGGAGGATTTGTGGCAGGGCGACAAACACGACAAAGTTTTTCAGGTGCTGCTCTATGCCTGGCTTTATACTAAAACGGGTCACCATTCGGGAGGCGACTTCCAGGCCGGCATCATCAGCATGCGCAAACTAAGCCTGGGCATGCTAAGCTTTGGGCTAAACACCGAAGGCAGAAAATACGATTCCGCTTTGGACGAAGAAAAACTGGAAGCCTTCGAGACCTATCTGCTGGATTTGCTCGATGAACTTTTTGATGAAACAATCCCCTTTTCGCAAACCTCCATTGTCGAAACCTGCAAAACCTGTATTTATAAAGAATTGTGCAGACGGTAGAGGAGGAGTTACGATTTTCGATTTATGATTTTCGATTGAAAAACACTCCACGAATTAACACGAAAAAGACGAATTAACACAAATTATAATTCGCGGAAATTAGCTTTATTGGCGGAAATTCGCGGAGGATGTTATGATGGCAGACGATTCACTTCGGCCACCGGAACACATCGTAACGGCTCTTCGGTCTTAGTTCCTGGCTCCAGCGGAAGTCGCGCAGAAAAAACTGATCCGTGGGCAGCTCGCCTTCGGGGTAAAGTGTGGCATCGGGATTTTCGTGATAGATGATTCCATCTATCTGGCGGTCGGCAATAAATATCTCCATGCGTCCGGCCACAGCCTTATTTATCCCGATAAGGGCGCCCTCTTCTTCGCGCACAAAATAGATGGTCTCGCTGTTGCCGTCCACCTTCACCAGGTTCAGCTCATTATTTTCAAAATAAGCCATCATCTCTTTGCCTTTTATCTGGTTAAAATTTCCGGCGCCATACTTATCTTTCGAAACGATAAAGGCCGAACCGGTCATCTGCATTGAGTCAGCGCGCTGGCCGGAGCTGTAGATGATGATGTCGTCGGCGGTGAGCTGGTTTTCGTCGGCCCACAATATGGGGTCGTAAAACATGTGGATGGTAGAATCGGCAAAGGAATACACCAGCGAATCGCTCATCCCCTGCAAGTCGGTTTTATAAAATCTGCTGTGGTGGTAGGCCGTAAGTTGCAGCGGATTGCCGGCGGTGTCGAAGGTGAGCCAGAGTGTGTCGGCATGAAGGAACAGGCTGTCGACGGCATCGGCCATAATGGCCATGGCGCTGTCGGTGGCCCAGGCATAGCCCTGGTTTCGGTGATAGTCAGCATAATGTCCCGTAACGATCATGTTTTGCAGCGTATCCTGAAGGAACACATTGCCAAACACCTCGCCTATCCCGGTAGCTTTCTCGAAATAGATGCTGTCGCCGCGCAGGTATTGCTCTTTGTAAATCATATACGCATTTTGCTGCAGCATGGTGACGTCGGTGCGGGTATCGTAAAAGCCATCTTCGGCATACAAAAATTCCTCTTCGCCGGTGATGGTGGTAGGCCCCGAAATGAAAGCTGTGGCGGTGGCTGTGTTATAAATCAGCGTATCGGAGCGCAGCAGATATTCATCATTGACCAACTCCACATTGTTTTTGAAATGCACCCGTTTGGTGTCGGTATAATAGATGCCAAAACTGCTGCTAAGTTCGTTGTCTTTGTTCTCGATGCGCCCGCCGGTGGTATAGTAGGCAGTGCGCGTTTTGCGGTTGTAGTTGAGTTGGTTGGTATAAAGCGTTGCCTGATTATCGCGGAGGATAACGTTCCCTGTAACTACTGCCACCCGCGTGTTTCCGTTGTAGTGAAGTGTGTCGCCATAAAGGTTGAGGGTATCGCTCATCTTGATGTGCACGTTGCCGTATGCATACAGGTCGCTGCGGCGGGTGTTGAGAATGGCGCTGTCGCAATAAAGATAAGCACCATCGTGCTCAAACTGCACATCGCCCACCAGGATGTTAAGCTCTTCGCCGCCACTTTTCATGCCCCGTAAGTCGTCGGCATGAATGATTTGTATTCTTGCTTTGGTCTGTCCAAAAGCCGCGTTGCCGGGCGCAAAGATGCTTCCGATGAGGATCATCACCAAAAAGATCAAACCAGAAAAATGGATTCTCATCATGGGTCGTGTCGCTTGATTATTGTAGACCTTCTGTTAACTCCCGTCAGGCGAAGATATTATTTTACCGGCATCTTCATTCCTTGTCTCCCTCCAATTATTTTAGTGGTAATGTTTGTTCATTCAACCTGCTTTATTTTTAATTATGCGACTCCGGAACAACGAACTTGAGCGAAGCTGCCTGCCCCGACCAATCGGGGAAATCCCGAGAGCCCCGAAAAATCGGTATATACTCCGCGATTCGGGAAACGAACAACAGCCAGCCCTGAGGTGGTTTCGACTGTTTCGGCGCGCTCAACAGCCAGCTCAACCACCGGCCAAAGGTCTTACCCTAAGCTGGTTTCGACAAGCTGGTTTCGGCAAACTCAACCACATCATCACATCAGCACATCAGCACATCAGTACATCAGCACATCAGCACATCAGCACATCAGCACATCAGCACATCAGCACATCAGCAACCACCAGCCGAAAGTCTTACCCTGAGCTTGCCGAAGGGAACAAAGAACAATTTCTTTTCTGCTTTTTCAAATAATCCTACATTTGGAGCCTGCTTCAAAGGAGATATTTTTTTAATAAAAAATCAGGAAACGTCCAGATGAATCAAAAACTCAATCCGCGCAAAAATTACGAACTCACCCGCAAAAAGATAGGATACGTTGCGCGCCGCCAGGCTACGCCAGCCGATTATCAGCGCATTGGCTTCATGTCGGGGCTTGAAGTGCACCAGCAGTTGCTCACCGACCAGAAGCTCTTTTGCCGCTGTCCGGCCGGCTTGTATAATGATCACGACGACTATGATGCCGAGGTGGTGCGTCACATGCGTCCAACGCTCAGCGAACTGGGCGAATACGACGGCACCGCACTGATGGAGTTTAAAACAAAAAAGGAGATCATCTACCGCGTCAAAAACCAAACTACCTGCACCTACGAAGTGGACGACACGCCGCCTTTTCCGGTCAACCGCCAGGCGCTCGACATTGCCATCATGATCTCGCTGCTGAGCAAGCTCAATATCGTGGGCGAGGTGCACATCACCCGCAAGCAGTACCTCGACGGCTCCATCCCTACCGGATTTCAGCGCACGGCCATCATCGGCGTGGAAGGTGAGATTCCGCTCCGGAATAAAAAGATACGTCTCATCCAGCTTAGCCTCGAAGAGGATTCGTGCCGCGAAATTTCCGACATCGGCCACGTGCGTATTTACAAAACCGACCGCCTCGGGATGCCGCTCATCGAAACGGTTACCTACCCCGACTGCACCCATCCCGACGAGGTGCGCGAGGCGTGCGATTATATCCGCTTCCTGAACCGCAGCACCAACAAGGTGCGCACCGGCATCGGCGCCGGACGTCAGGATGTGAATGTGAGCTGCCGTGGCGGAAGTCGTGTGGAGATAAAAGGCGTGGCACACACCCGCTGGATTCCCGAACTTACACACAACGAATGCTTCCGGCAGTGGGCGCTGTTGGCCATCCGTGATACATTGCTTCATAAAATTAAAGAGCCGGCCAAGTGGAAATTATATCACGTCGATCTAAACGGCCATCTGACTAATTTCGATTACAAGCCGCTGAAGCAAGCCGGCAAAAACAACCAACGCATTGTGGTCATCAATCTGCCAGATTTCAAAGGCATCCTCTCCCACTTTACCCAGCCCGGAAAAATGTTTGCCGACGAGCTAAGCGAGCGCCTTAAAGTGATCGCCTGCCTCGAACAGCCCAACCTGATCCACAGCGAAGCTTTCGAAAAAACACTTTCCGCCAAAGAGTGGAGCGCCATCAGCGAGCTTGCCCAAGCCGGCGACGATGACGCGCAGCTCATCGTGTGGGGACCTGCCGACGATGTAAAAACAGCCATCGAAACCATCGAAGAGCGTTGCCGCATGGCTTTCGTAGGGGTGCCCAACGAAACCCGCAAATCGTTTGAAGATGGCACCACCATCTTCGAGCGCGTGCTGCCCGGCGCCGACCGCATGTATCCCGACACCGACTCGGCACCCATTCCCCTCACCGAACAACACATCGGGAAAATGCGGCAGGAGCTTCCCACCGATGTGATCGACCGCTACAACCAAATGAAAAAATGGGGCATCCCCGAAGACAGCTATACTTTTATTTTCCGGAAAAATCTGTTTCCGCTTATCCGGCGTATTATCGAGGATCTGGGCTACGATCCGATATTTATCGGGACTTTCTTCGGTCATACTATCAAACACGCAGAAGGACAACACCGCAATGAGCCCGATTTTAACTACAGCACCATTTATTCGCTTTTTAAATATCTGAAAGAGGAAAACCTCACCGGCGAACTGGCCGAAAAGATGATTGACGAGCTGTACGAACATCCCAAAATGGAGTTTGAAAGTGTGCTCACCACGCTCAACTTCCGCCGCACCAGCCGTGCCGAGTTGTTAGCGCGCATTCCTTTTCTCAAAGAAAAATTCGACAGCATCCGCCACAGCACCGACGATGCCAACGCCATAGATTGGGCAATGGGACAACTGCGCAATGCCGCCCTGGGCAACATGCCCCTGCGCGACCTGGCAAAAGAAGTGAAGAAAGGGATGAAGTGATTGTAGTTAGTATTCAGTCACCATTAAAGAAGATACAAAATGTTATTAATTCCAAAGACATATTTCATCTTAGCACAAGTAATAATCTTGGTTTTATTTTTACTAACAGGATTAAAAAAAGGACAAAAACAATATTTTCTATTTTCATCAGAATTAAATTTCTCAGTTCTAATTCTTGGAGCAATAATACTTGGGTATTTCTTTAATAAAGATTATCAGCTATTTTGCATTCCTGTTAATTGGACTAAAGTTGTATTACTGATTTACTCAATATATCTTGTTGGAAATTGTTTTTTTAAAAAGATTATTGGGGAATTTGCAAATCAATTGACTTTAGGCACAGGTCTCTTTATTTCATTTTACATTATTGGTTTTGGGAGTTTTGAATATCTGATTTGGTCTTCGGTTCATTTGATTGCAATAGTTCCAATTTATTTTCTGACCAGATACTTAAATAAAAAATTCAATGTCCGTTTCTTTGACTTTTTGAATTTAATTGGAGTAACAATATTGTTACCCTACATCATCATTGCTTGGACTATTTGGCAAGTATGGGACAAAAGACTTCTTTATAAAATCTCATTGATGGTTTTACCAGTCACTATCTTTTTGATTGGAATCCTATTGACAATTCGAATGAATAAAATCATTGAAACTATCAATGATTCTGGCGACATGGTTACAACAACAAAATTGTTCACGGAAAACAAAATCGACAACTATTTGACAGAATTAATTCTTGGAGCACATTGGAAATATCATACCAAGCTTTGTCTTTATGACGGCTGGCGTCCACCATTTCATGACCCGGTTTTAGGATTTGCTCAACCATTTTTATATTACGGAGAGCAATTTAATTACGAGTTAAATCTGCCAGAAAGAGTAGATTTATATAAAGAGACCTTTCCTGAGAAAAATAGAAATTTTGATTGCAAATGTGCTAAAAACGAAAGATTCATATTCAATTGAATAAATAACGGGAGCTAACAATGCATTTAAAACATAAGCGAGAAAGTAATAATGCCAAGGTTTGTTGCCCGCTTCTGCCTTCTTGTTTCTTGAAAGGTAGGAGGCCGGCAAATGGCTACTATTCTTGTAATAACCTTTGATCATCACTGGATTAACAGCATTCAAAAGCTACCGAAATCCCGGTAGTTGAGCTGGTGGTTGAGCCTGCCGAAACAGTCGAAACTACATCTTCAGCCAGAAATAACTCAGTGGCTGCATGGTGATGGTTTGTTCCTGCTCGTGATAATCCACCTCGTTGCCAAACATATCTGTCCAGACTATTTCGGGCTGTATGCTAAGGCGGAAAGTCTGCGGCTGGACGCTGAGGTTGTGGAGAATCAGCAAGCGTTCGTCCTGCCATTTGCGGATAAAAGTAAGAATGTGGTCGTTGATCTTGCCGTTGGTTTGGTGAGCTTCGAGCCAGAAGATGGAGCCGCGGCCAAAGGTGCTGTGGTGCTTTCGTTTGTTCACCATTTTTGATACGCGGTTGTAGGTGCGCGCGGCCAGCGAGGTACTGTCGGCCAGGTCGCGGTCGAGCTGCTGCCAGTCGATGTAGCCGCGCACCAAAAAGCGGGTGTCGTCTTTGCCGGTCTCGGCGGTTTTTTCTTTATAATATTCGTAATCGTTGCGTTTGGCAAACTCGTCGCCATAATAGATGATGGGTGTTCCGGGCAGGGTGAGCATCACCGAGAAAGCCAGCGCAATTTTGTCGGGGTTGGCGTCGAGCAGGTCGGCCAGCCGCGCTGAGATGCCTTCGCCCATTCTGAAATCCCATTCCGGCTTTTTGCAATAATGCTTGTGGATAAAGGCGCGGTCTTCTTCCGAAACATACACCAACTCCAGGCTCAGCTCGTCGTGGCAGCGCAGGAAAGTAAACCATTGCGCCGATGCGGGAATTTCCGGCGTTACTTTGGGGCTGAGCGTGGTGCGGATGGGTCGGTTGCTTTGCATAGCGATGGCTTTAAACATCTGCGGCATCAGCGGAAAGTGGTAGCCGGCGTGGCATTCGTCGCCGTCGCCAAAATACTTTACCACCTCCACAGGCTTCTGGCACGCTTCGGCCAGCAGCAGCGTGTTGGGGCGCACATAATCCAGGACCGCCCTGAAAAACTTAACGATGATATGCGTTTGCGGCAGGTTCTCGCAGTCGGTACCTTCCTCCTTCCACAGGTAAGGGATCGCGTCGGCACGGAAACCGTCCACTCCTTCGCCCTGCCAGAAAACCAGATTTTTTACCATCTCCGTCAGCACCGACGGATTGCGGTAGTTGAGGTCGGGCTGAAAATTAAAAAACCGATGGAAAAAATAGCCTGTCTCGTCTTTTTCCCAGTTGCTCTCTTCGAGGCCTTTGAAGATGATGCGTGCATCTGCATATTTGGTGTCGTCGTCGCTCCAGATATAAAAATCGCGGTAAGGGTTGTCGGCGTTTTTGCGCGATTCGACAAACCACGGATGCTGGTCGGAGGTATGGTTGATGGCGATGTCGAAAATCACGCGCAGGTTGCGTTGGTGCGCGGCCTCCAGAAAGCGGCGGAAAGCATATTGTTTCTCCTGGCGGCTGGCTGTTTCCGGCAATCCCAGCAGCTCGTGCCGCACGCTGGTGTGGTCGCTGATGTCGAAGCCGGCATCGCGCATCGGCGACGAAAGGATGGGCAGCAGCCACAGGCAGTTCACGCCCAGCTTTTGGAGGTAATCGAGCTTTTCGGTTAGGCCGTCGAAATCGTTATTAAACAAATCGACATACAACGAATACACAATGGCATCTTTGTACCATTCGGCGGGCTGCGGTTTTATCACTCTGCTTGTCGCAAAATGCCCAAGCCATCCGATGAAATCGTCAAGTTTATCATTGTGCTGGTCGCCGTAAAGGCTGTTCCAGTGTTTGCGGATTGTTGCGTCATTGTTTGCCATAGCCATATGTGTTTGATGAATTTGTGTAGCAAAGGTAATCAGAAATTGCAGTACGAATGGGTTGGATTACGAAAAACAATACAACATTTAGAGACGCACAGCCTGCCCCGCCCAAGCGGGAGCCGTACGTCTAAATGCCGTGCGTCTTTATATTCCGTGAATTTGCACCAAAATTTTATCCATATCCCACAGCAATGTTATCACCACCTGGTTTTGCGCCGCATCATACCAATAGCCAGGCGTGGCGTCCGATTGCAAACTTTTCAGTGAAGTTACGGGCTGAATGGATGTTGAGCCGGCCATTATTCTTTCAGGAGCCGTTTCCATGCCATGAACCACCAGCGTGATATTGCGTTTGGCCGGCATGTCCGGATAGGTGCCCGCTATTTCGCGCTTCAGCGTCATCAGCAAGATATCCTCTGCAGCATGACTGCGAAAATTTAGCAGTTCGTATTGATTTTTTGCGAAAGCATTGCGGGTGATGCCGTCGTCTTCGTACATCGTAAATGTCGAAACCGGTACTTCGGTGGTGTGATAATAATGCAGCGTCAGATGTTGAGAACTGTAATCTTTCGTGTTTGTGATGGGTTCCGTCATCGGGATGAAGGCGCCGCCACGCACAAAAACGGGTATCGTTTGCAGCGTCACCGGCTGGTTGATCCATCGTGAACCAAATAGTTTTTCATCATTAAAAAAATCAAACCATACGCCTTTCGGCAAATAAAGCCGTCGGTGGGTTTGCCCGGGTTCAAGGATTGGAGCCACCAGAATATCGTTGCCCCACAGATAGGTGTTGGTAACACCGGAAAGTGCCTCGTAGTAAGGCTCTTCAGCAAACAGCGGTTTTGTGACCGGAATCCCCTGTGTGCTATTTAGCCAGGCCAGCGAATAGTTGTAAGGTAGCAGCCGGTAGCGCAAGTCGATAAATCGGTGCAGAATTTCCTGGATGCTGTCGGGATAGGCGTAAGGTTCGACCGGTGCATGTGGGTCGCCATGGACACGGTAAATCGGATTGAAAACTCCGTATTGCAGCCAGCGCAGGTAAAGTTCGGCATCTTCTTGCCCGACAGCAAAACCGCCCAGGTCGGAGTGCATGTAGGGGAAGCCACTCATGGCCATGCCCAGCACCGCCCGCGGCTGCGCCTGCAAGCCCTGCCAACTGCGCGCTACATCGCCCGACCACGGGTAAAGGCTGTAACGCTGCGACCCTGCAAACCCCGACCGGTTCAAATTGAAAAGCCGCACTTCAGGGTAGTATTTTGCATTATTTTCGGCAAGCATCTTATGCCAATAATGTCCATAAATGTTATGAACCTGAAGGGCATTTCCCGTTACATGCTGCATGTTGTCGGGATGATTTTCAGGCTCACCCAGGTCGCCCCACCAGCCTGCCACGCCCATCTCGGTCTGCCGTTGGTATTTTTCCCAAAACCATTGCTGCATGCGTGGCTGGAAGATGTCGAACAATCCTCCGGGGCCAAACCAAAACTTGTCGAGAATCATAGTGCTGCCGTCCGGATTTTTGCCCAGCATCCCGGCCTGGCTTAGCGTATCGAAATAGCGCGATTCGGGCAGCACGTAAGGCTCGGTGATGAGGATGGTTTTTATACCCTGTTTATCAAAATCGGCAATCATCTTGTCCGGCTCCGGCCATTTTTTGGTGTACCAATCCAGGTTGCCCATATAAAAGCTGTCGTGCACCCCGGCGCCAAACCAATAGAGATCGATCACCACTGCATCGAGCGGATAACCTTCGGCAAGCATGCGGCTCACCATCTGCCGCGCCTCTGCCTCCGACTCATAGCCAAAGCGCGACTGTATGTAACCCAACGCCCACCGTGGTGGCATGGGCTGAAAGCCGGTGAGCTGGTGATAGTTTTTTAGGATGCTGTCGGTATTTGCGCCACCAATCACGTAGTAGGCCATGCGCCCACCAATGGAAGTAAAAGTCAAAACGTTGGCCTGCATCTTATCAAGGTCAAGGATTCCCTTTTCGGGATTATCAAACAGCAGCCCGTAACCCGCGGAGGAAACGACAAAAGGCACGGAGAAATTCAGGTTGGGAGCATCCAGGCTGTAGCCATAATGTGCCTGATTGTAAAGTTCCAGATGCTGATCGCGCAGGTCGAAAGCGGTGGTTCTGAAGCCGGCGCCATAGAAGTGTTCGTCGGGTTGGAGGGTAAACGAAAATCCACGCAAAGTGTCATGATCAAAAAAAGGCCGATAGCTCGTTAATAAAGTATCCGCGACATTAACGTAAGTAAAACGAAGCGGGGATTTATCGATCACCACCTGCATTTCTTTCGATCCAAAAATTATTTGCCGGTCGTCGGAGGTAAAATTTACGGAAGTGAAATGAACAGAGGAAAGCACAGCATGTGAGCTGTCGATGAATGGAAGTTCTTGGTTGTGAAAAATCACCTCCGCCACGTCGGGCTGTGGCAGGCTGATGCGGAAGGTGCCTTTGTCGGTTTCAATATACAAACGCCCGTCGGCGATCTGGTGCGACTGATAGATAAGCCGGGCGTAACTGCTTTCGGGTACCAGCGTTCGCGAAAAGCGGAAGATGAAAAAGATAGCTACAAAAAATAGCAGCAGAAACAGATAGGGTTTTGCCTGCACCAACGTGAATTTTTTATCGCTGTTTTTCATTTTATTAAAACCAAATTTCTTTAAAATTCAAATTCGTCAATCGTAATTCGTCAATCGTAAATCAAAATTCGTCAATCAAAATTCGTCAATCGTAATGTCCTCGTGTGCGCTCTTTTCCTTTACCAACAGCCACAGCACTGCCGAGATGGCCAACGAAATGCCGCTGATGAGATAAATAATGGTTTTGTCGGCGGCGCTCTGAATGAAAAATCCCAGCACAAGACTGGCTACCAGTTGCGGCAGCACCACCGACAGATTGAATATTCCCATAAAAAATCCCATCCTCACCTTGTTAACTTTTTCGCTCATGATAGCAAAAGGCAGGCTCACCACGGCAGCCCAACCCAGACTGAGCAGCACAAAGATGAGATACATGGTGATGGTGTCGCGCACCACCAGCACGATGAGGAAATATCCAATGGCCATAGAAGCCACCGAAAGCACCTGTGTCTTTACTTTACCGATGCGGCGCGACAACGGCTCAAGCAATACAATGGGAAAAATTGCTCCCACAGCGTTCAGGATAAAAAACGACCACCCGATCATCGCGCCAAGATAGACCTCGTCGGTGGTGTTGAAGCGCTGCTCGAAGAAGGCGATACTGTAAATAAACATCGTTTGTATGCCGAGCCACGAAAAGCCGTGGGCGAAATAGATGCGGAAGAGTTGCTTCCAGTCGGTACGGGTAGGCTCCACGTCTTTGTCTTCTACGCTTATCAGGTCGCGCGGCTCGGTGATGAAAAACATTGGCACCACCGAAAACAAAAACACCACGCCCGCACCAATGTAGATGAGTTCCATATTGCCAACCAGTGCAGCAATAAGATAAGCGCCGGCGCCAAAGAAGTTGGAGATGGCCTGCATCCACGTGTAACCTTTTGTGCGCGGCTCGCCGTCGGGCGTTACGTCGGCAATGATGGCGCGCGTGGGGTTAAAGCTGATGTTGATGGAAAGGTCGAGTGTGAGCGCCACGGTAGTTGCCACCGCTACTATGCTGCCGATGCCCAGGGTGGCGCTTATCAGCCCGATGTGTGGCAGTGCGAGTATCGACAACGCCGCCAGGATGCCACCAATAAAGATGAACGGTCGGCGGCGCCCACCCCAGAACCAGGTGCCATCGCTGATAAGCCCTACGATAGGTTGCCCGATGATGCCGGCGATAGGTCCGGCAGCCCACACAATGCCAATTTCGTGCATCTCCAGACCATACTGTGTGCGCAATATCCAGCTTAGCACAGCTATTTGTATCGACAACCCAAAACCCATCGCTGTGGCAGGAAGCCCCAAAACGACGTAGAAAAAATTAGATAACCTTTGTTGAAATGGTAGCATATTGTTTCGTTTTCTGATGTTTAAAAATTGCTAATTGAGAAGCTGTTTAGTTTTTAATAAATTTAAAAGTCATTCCTTCTGCGTTGCGAAGCAGGTATAGTCCCGCCGGCAACGTTTCTACAAAAAATCTATCGGTGTTTGTGGCAGTGGCAACGGCACGTCCTGTCTGATTATAAATTATGAAATCAGTTTTTTTATTAAAAAATAAAAAACCATGTCCCACCGGATTTGGAAAACCGAAGAACGTTTGTTGTGCCGTCGGTTGGTCGTCGATATCGCTCAACAGGTTGCTGATGCCGGGTGTGGGATGCTCAAAAAACACCCACGAATCAGTTCCGTCGGGGCGCCGCCCGTAGGAGATGTCGGTTTCCTGCGCCGGAAAAGTGAGGGTGTCGATGGGGGCAAAACCGGTGCTTTCGGCATCAAAAATCCCCAGCTCCTCGCCGCCTTTGCTCAGCTTAAAGTTGGTGTGGAAAATGCCCTGCTCCTGGTCTTCGTCGCACCACACCAACAGATATTCATCCGGCTGGATGGTGTAATCGGGCATCAGCCATTTGCCGGGATTGGCAAAATTATCACTCAGGTATTTATCGCCCAGCCAGAGGGGTTCATCGCCGGCGTTGTAGATTTCCAGCCAGTCGTCGTGCTCGCCTGCCTCATCGGTGATACCCGTGTCGTTGCTTGCCAGCAGCTCGTTGATGAAGAGCGGCCAGGCAGAAGCGGGACTGACGGTCATTGTTTCAGGCTCGCAGGGATAGAGCGTGGTGTGGCCAAAAGTGTCGGCAGCGCTGATATGATAATTAATTACCGACTGACCCTCCGGTAAATTCACCTGTAACGAAAATCTGTTGTCGCTGCCTGCGGTCATCATCGCGGTTTGCCAATCGCCGTCATTTATCTGATAAAGCAACGTCACTTCCACCGGATCGTCGTCCGTAACGGTGGCTTCAACCCAGGCACTTCCCCCCGCGCCATTGTGCATTGCCGAAAGATAATTTACGATGGGCGTTATGTTGTTCAATTGCAATTGGCTGGCAGTGGCGGCACGGCGGCTGGTGACAAATTCCGTAATTCCAACAGGAACATGCGCACCGGTGCCATTGGTAAATGCGCTCAGAAAATCGTCAGGCGAATAGCCATAGTCAAGCGGATAGTAAGGATCGTTGATGATGAAGGGGTAGTTTTGATTTTTGATGATTTCGAGGCGCTCAAAAAAAGGAGAGGGTGTCATCAGCGCACTGATTTGATGGATATAATACGAAAACCAGTCGCGGTATTCGGGTATCTCCATCAGCAGCTCGAAAAGCGGACGATACTCCGAATCGTGGTCCCATTCATAAATATTGCGTGTAGCCCAGTCGATGCCAAACCAGTCGATGCCATAGGTGTTGTCGAGGTCGTAGGGGATGTATTCAAACCGACCGGTGGCGGGATTATCATAAAGATAAAAATTGTTTTTATTAAAAATATAGCCGTCCCAATTGGCCGTCATCACATCCATGGCGGCAACTTTCAGATAATCCTGCACATTAAAAACTTTTTCTAATTCACACGGCAGATCAGCAATGGGTGTATTGTTGAGCACATCGATAAAATGCGCCAGGCCGCTGTAATCGTCGGCTGTCTTGTTGGTTTTTAATTCGTAAGCCCGGCGGTCGCCAGCCATAAATTTATAGAGATCGGGGTCGTTGCCCAAATAATTCAGATCGGCAGGATAAAGGCATTTGTACAAATTTCCATCCTGGCTGCCGTAGCGTTTATCTGCAAACTCTTCGTCGATATGCTCCACATTGATGTACAGCCCGTGATAATTGTTGTTGATGTATAGCTGCACAAATGACGAGCGCGACGCCGGAATGCCGGCATTGTGGCAAAGCTCCCAGCTAATTTTAGCGCGTGCCACCGTGGGGTCGTTGTGTTCACCGTTCAGGTTAAGCTTTTCCACACCATAATATTTGCGGCCGCTTTGGTAGGTATTAAATGAAACTTTAAAGGATTTCTTGGCCGAAGCCCGCGAAGTGTTGCCCCGCAGCCTGAATCCTATTTCGTGGACGGTATCGCGCAGGGTGCCATTGTCGAACACAAACTCTGCCCGCCATTCGATGTCGCTTTGCTGATTTTCCGGTTTATAAAGCCAGGCCAAAGTGTCGCGGTTGATGGTGATGTCGATACGCGCCACCACATCATCGCCATAAACGGGGCCATCTTCCGGAAAAATGGGTTGCCCTGCAGCAGGATTTATCAGCGCAGCCGCAAGTGTAAGGATTGTTATTAACAGGTAGAAATATTTCATTGGTGTTTTATACTAACTATTTAGCAGGCTTTCATCAACTATGTTCAAAATGGTCATTATCATAGACCCCCTCTAACTCTCCCTGAAGGGGGAGAATGCCGGCGCACAGGCCAGCAGGTCGGGTTTTGCAAATTCTGTAGGGTACTTTCTTCATTATATTGTTGTTCACAGTTATAATACTTTAATTGCTCCGAAACCATTCACAGCAGCGGCTTGTGCGGCTGGCCTCGCTTTTCGCCAACCGGTGTAGAATGCCTGTCCCGATTATCGGGAGGTCGGGGATGGGCTCTGACTGCGTAGAAGATTACCCGCCGCATGGAGCAGACCCCCTCTACCTCCCCCTGCAGGGGGAGGATGCCGGCGCACAGGCCAGCAGGTCGGGTACTGCAAAGTGTATCAGGTGCTTTCATTATCATATTGTAGTTCACAGTTACATTACTCTAACCGCTCCGAAACCATTCACAGCAGCGGCCTGTGCGGCTGGTCTCCCTTCTCCTTCAGGGGAATGCCTGTCCCGATTATCGGGAGGCTGGGGATGGGGTCTTTGAACGTGTTTTGTATTCATGTCTAATTTGCATTAATACTTGGCTTAAATTTTCCATAACTTCTTCATTAGTAAATCTGAGGACTTCAAATCTTCCCATTTCGGCAGAACGGTTGACATCCCGCTCTTTTGTTTCTGCTTTTTGATGAATTCCTCCATCTAACTCAATAACGAGTTTTGCCTTGTGGCAATAGAAATCGGCAATAAATATCCAAATGGGATGCTGCTGGCGGAATTTAAAGCTATCGAGTTGCTTTTCTCTCAGGGCTGTCCACAATAGCTTTTCTGCATCGGTCATATTTTTTCGCAAATTTTTAGCTTTCGCAATAATTTCAGATGAAGCACCATAATTGATGTTTTCTTCGTAATGCCGTGTTTTACTATTATGTGTCATGGATTTTGTGTTTTAATTTCGTTTAATCCTGCACTAAATTTAGCTACAAGGGGCAATGACAATCCCATAGAAGCCCCCCTTCTAACTCCTCCGTCAGCCGCCGGAGAAGGGCCGGGGATGGGGTCAATGATATTTGTTGTTCCATTCATCCAACTAAATAATTACTTTTTAAATAATGAAATCGTAATTCTACTCTTTACCGCAATTTTATCACCAGCGCCTCCTTGGCGGGAATGGTCAGATTCTCCAGCACCACCGTGCTGTCGTCGAGAATATTTTTTCCTGCGATGATTCCGTGCAACATCTCATCGTAGCGTTGTAAATCCAAAGCATGTTTTTCACCGCTGTTGTTGAGCACGATCATCATCAGCTCGTCATCATCATGCCTGAAATAGACATACACATTGTCCTGCGGGATAAAATGGGTGAGTTTGCCGGTTTGCAGCACGTCGTGGTTTTTTCGGTAGTTGGCCAACTTTTGCGTAAAGCGCAGCATCTCCTCCTCGTCGGCGGTGCGCCCGGAGGCCGTGAATTTGTTGGCGGAATCAGCCTGCCACCCTCCGGGGAAATCTTTGCGCATCTTTCCGTGCCCATCGCTTTCGTTGCCGCTCATGAGTATTTCCGTTCCGTAATAAAGTTGTGGCACCCCGCGTGTGGTGAGCGTAAAGGCCACGGCCAGCTTCTGGTTGGCGAGGCTGTGGCCCACTTTCGTAAAGAGCCGGCTACCATCGTGATTGTCCGGAAAAATTACCACTTTGGGATCATCACCATACACGAAATCCTGCGCCAGCACATCGTACAAGCGCGTTATCCCTGTCGACCAGCCCGAAGTTTCGTTAAAAGCCATACCAAAAGCATCGTACATGGCAAAGTCGAAAATGTAGGGCAAATGCGATTCATATCCCGTTTCTACCGCCGGATCTTTTTCCCAGGGCGCCAGTTGCGCCGGCACGCCCATCCACACTTCGCCCACAATCGAGAAATCAGGATATTCCTCCAGCACCCTTTCCGACCACTGCGCCATCTCCTCTTTGTAGGGATAGGGATAGGTATCCATGCGGATGCCATCCAGACCGGCGTATTCTATCCACCAAATGCTGTTTTGGATAAGATAGGTCATCAGGAATGGATTTTTCTGATTCAGGTCGGGCATGGAGGTGTCAAACCAGCCTTTGGTAAAAAGCGTTTGATCGTAATCGGAAGCGTAAGGATCGAAAACCGTGGAGGCGCGGAAATTGGACCTGGTAAACTCCGCAAACTGATGCACCCAGTCGTTGGCAGGCAAATCCTTCATCCACCAGTGGTTGAGGCCGCAGTGATTAAAAATCATGTCCATCACCGCCTTCATCCCGCGCTGGTGCAGCATCTCGTTGAGACGGCGGAAGTCGTCGTTGGTACCAAAGCGCGGGTCTATTTTGTAATAATCCGTAGTGGCATAGCCGTGGTACGAATAAGCGGGCATGTTGTTTTCGAGCACCGGGTTGAGCCACAGCGCCGTTACGCCGAGGCTGTCGATATAATCCAGCTTTTGCATCACGCCCTGCAGATCGCCACCGTGGCGTCCGTTGGGGTTGCTGCGGTCGGCAGCTTCCAGCATATCGGGCTGCGTGTCGTTGCCGGGGTCGCCGTTAACGAAGCGGTCGGGCAGCACGAGATAAATCAGGTCGCTGCGGTCGAAACCTTTGCGCGACGCCGAACTCTTGGTGCGCGGCAACAACTGGTATTCGTAATCCAAAGCCTTCTTACCATCACATTCAAATTTGATAATAAAGGTTCCTGCCCTTGCTTCGCTGATGTCAAGATCGATAAAAAGATAGTTTGGATTGTCCGTTGTCGAAACTTTCCTAATGTCCACGCCGGGATAATCAATTGCAGGTTTGCAAGTGGCAATGTTGTCGGCATGCACCAGCAGCTGCAGGTTGGGATTGTTCATGCCGCTCCACCAGAAGGGCGGCTCCAAATGTTGGATGGCGGAGGTTTGGCCAAAAACCGCTGAGGTTATAAAAATTAGTGATACAAAAAAAGATAGCCGTTTAATAGTCATGGTATAAATATTTTGATGTTAATCTTCTTTGTTTTTTGTGTGGCTCAGCAGCCATTCGTAAAGTTCCGGATTGTTGTAGGTGGGCGTCCAGGCGTCGTGGCCGGCATCGGGATACACCGTAAACTCCACCTCGGCGCCATTGTCGATCAGCGCATTTACCATCTGTTGACTGTACGCGATGGGCACCACGTTGTCTTTTTGTCCGTGAAACGCCCACACCGGCACATCCTTGATCAGATGGGCGCGATGCGTGTAACCGCCGCCACATACGGGAGCCGCAGCAGCAAACACGTCGGGATATTTTATAATCATGTCCCAGGTAGCAAAGCCGCCCATGCTCAGCCCGGTGATATAGATGCGGTCGCGATCGACCGGATAGCGGCTGATGATGTCGTCGAGCAGTACTTTTACATCCTCAATATTCCACCAGGGCTCGCTGGCCGGGCACTGTGGCGAGAGGATGATGAAGGGCAGGTTCATCTTCACGGCTACCTTGGGCGGGCCATGTTTTTTGACGAGCTGCAGGTCGTCGCCACGCTCGCCCGAGCCGTGCAGGAAAAGCATCAGCGGGAAGCTGCGGCTGCCGTCGTCAGCGTAATCGGCAGGCAGATAGAGCAGGTATTTCATCTTCACCTCCTGGGTTATCTTTTTGTCGAATTGCATGGCCTTCTGCACCGGCTGCGCCTTTAGCGGCAGGCAGACCGAAATCCACAAAGAGAGCGTTATCGCAAAAATTGTCTTCGTCATTTTCATTGTCATAAAAGGTCAAAATTATAGTTTTTAACGGGAGATGCTTAAAAGAGGAAGATGTGCGATCATTAAATATAAAAATTAATCACACCACAGGCCGCTGTTTTTGGTTAATCACCACATAAACAACGACCTGCCACTTTTGTGAACATTTGGAAATCAAAAACAATTTCAAACCTGAAAAGATGAAAATCTGCTGATAGGAGGGAAATGACAGGTTTGCATTAGCGCGCGTAGCCAACGCGAATCTATTTGTGTGGGAGGAATTTTTAGATCAATCCTGAACGAGCGGGGGCAGGATACATGGGCCTGGAGAGGTTGATTTTTAGCGGATCGTTTTTAGATCATTTCAAAATCCCGCTTCACTTTAATAAATTTATCTGCAATTATTCGTTTCGTTTTTTCTCTTTCCGGATTATCTTTTTGCAAAAATTCAATCGTTGAATTATTTTCAATTCCATCAATCATTGTTGGATTTTTAACAATTTGTCTGATAAAGTCGAACGATAGACCCACATTTCTATTTACTGTTTCTTTGTTTGTCATTTCTTAATTTTTATTCAAAAAACAAAATACAATTAATCCTATCATCTATTGGTTATTTTATCAGCGGGGGCAAGGCACATAGGGCTTGGATGGATAATCCTGGCTATTTGTTGTTTTAGTCTACCGGGATTAGCTCTGGTTTTGTCCAGGTACCATTAAAGTATTCTTCAGTAGGCAGATATAATCGAAGGGTAAAATTCCATCCCTCAAAAATATCCATATAGTTATCCGCATTTTCGTCACCACCAAAGTGTATTATGACCGCCCCGTCATTATTGGCTTTAGCAAAAGCACTATTGATGTTATAGATATCCCCCTGAGGGAAGCCATCCTGATCATAAATGGTAACCGACCAAAACGCATCTACCGGTACATCTATTAGTGTTAAGGTTGCAGGGTGGGTATTTTCCGGCAAATAATTCGGGTATACAGCCTGTTCTTTTGTGAGGCCTCCCCACCCGCAGGCTGTTCCGCAATTATGATTTTCAAGACTTACCTCTCCTTTTTTACCAAACATCATTTCTGATGTAATCCCTTTCGCAACTGCCAGTTCCTGATATTTTTTTCGCATAGCTAAAATCTCATTCATGTCCCATCGAAATGATGCCGTATAGGTTCCCCGATCGTTTTGACTGAGCTTAAGTTGATCTTGTAGTTTTGAAACGATAGCTAAATCGGCAGCGTCTTTCATGTTTACCTGCGTTCTTACAAGAATCATTACATATTTCGAACCTGTTTGCTCCTGGCTGATAGTGTATTCGCCTGGTTCAGTAATGGCCATTGGATTGTAATGTTCTTCTGTTATAAACCAGGCACTTTGATAGCGTCCATTGGTTTCAGGCATATTTAATACTGCGTCTTCAGTTAGATCCAACACGACATAGGAATATTGGGTGTCGAAATTAACCCTCATTATTGTACGATCTGCAGGGTCGAGCGGCTCTTTAACGTGCATAAATACCCCGACACCATTGGTGTTTGTTTTGGCAGCAATTCTATTAACATAATCGGTGAAAATTACCTGTGTTTCGGCCAGCGCATAATTTTCGTCGGTGACTTTAGTTGTCGCATCCAAAGATTCAGATTTATCACAGGATGACAACGACAACACTGCAAATACCAGCAAAATAGTTTTTAATCTTCTCACAATTTCATTTTTTAAGTTATTTATTAATTGCATACAACGGCTGATTTGTATGTGCAGTATCCAAATTAGACGAACCTTTTCTTTCCGTTTATCACAAATTAATTCCATTAATTAGCCTTTGAGCAACCCGATGTCCTGCTTTTGATTTGTAGTAGCTGAAAATATCGTTAAGCTTGTCCTCAGCAATTTGAGTCCAATAAACCTCTAACTCCATTTTTTGATTTTAGCTTTTAAATCAGTCACTTTAATCAGTCGTCCATTTTTTGAATCATCCAAAGCCTGGTCAATTTCTGCGTTAAATTGCTCTGTACTCATGGGGGTGAAGTTTTTTTCAATAAGCTCAACCTTTCTTTTATGCAACATTTTTTTCCAATCCTTCGACTATTTCAACATGCTGCAGTCGAAGAAATTCCTGTACAAATTCTATTTTCCGAGCTTCTAAATTCATCTTATTAACCTTTTATCAAAGACGCGTATTCTTTATTTTAATTGTTTGGCAAATATAGAAAAATCCGCCGGAGGTGTGTGTTTTTTTGTTGTCTATCACAAATTTAAAAACTACAAAATTTGCTGCTGAATATTTGCGCCCCGCGCCCTGCGCCCCGCATTCAAAAAGCCCCTTGCATCGCCAGGATGCAAGAGGCTTTTTTCGTATCAGGATTAATTCTCTATGGATACACCGGTGTGATGCCCATGTTATAAAACATGAAGGAGTAGATATCGGCGTACTCTTCGATGACCTTGGTAGTGGGTTTTCCGGCGCCATGCCCGGCTTTGGTTTCTATGCGGATGAGGGTGGGGTTGGCGCAGCTTTGATTGGCTTGCAGCTCGGAGATAAATTTAAAAGAGTGTGCCGGCACCACGCGATCGTCGTGGTCGGCAGTGGTGACAAGCGTGGCGGGGTAGCAGGTGCCGGCTTTGATGTTGTGCAGCGGCGAATATTTTATCAGGTATTCAAAGTCGGCGGCCTCGTCGCTGGTGCCGTAGTCGGTGGCCCACGCCCAGCCGATGGTAAACATGTGGTAGCGCAGCATGTCGAGCACACCCACTGCCGGGAAAGCTACTTTCATCAGGTCGGGGCGCTGGGTCATCACGGCGCCAACCAACAGGCCGCCATTGGAGCCGCCCTGGATGGCGAGATAATCGGGCGAAGTATAGCCGGCGTCGATGAGATATTCAGCGGCAGCGATAAAGTCGTCGAACACGTTTTGCTTCTGTTCTTTGGTGCCGGCCATGTGCCACGCTTCGCCATATTCGCCGCCACCACGCAGGTTGGGCATGGCAAACACGCCGCCCTTTTCGAGCAAAATAAGCCTGCTGATGCTGAAGGAAGGCGTGAGGCTGATATTAAAACCGCCATAGCCATACAGCAGTGTAGGATTGGTTCCGTCGAGGGTGATGCCGGCTTTGTGAACGATAAACATCGGAATCTGCGTGCCATCTTTGCTGGTAACGAAAACCTGTTTGGTTTCAAAAATCATATCTTCTATCACTACTTCAGGTGCGCGATATATGGTAGAGGTGTCGGTTTGGATGTTGTACATATAAATGGTGCTAGGAATGGTGAAAGAGGTAAAAGCGTAAAAGGCAACATCTTCATCTTTCTTACCATTGAAGCCCGACATGGTTCCTATGCCAGGGATGTCGAGCGTGTCGATGAGGTTGCCCCACATGTCGTGGATGAAAGCCTGCGAGTAAGCATCTTTGAGATATTGTGCCACCATTTTGCCACCGATCAGTGTTACCCTTTCAAGCACCTCATCTTTTTCCGGTATCATTGTTACCCAGTTTTTAGGCTGCGGGCTTACCGGATCGATCATCAAGAGTTGATATTTGGGTGCATTGTAGTTGGTACGCACCAGGAACTTTCCGTTGTAGTCGTCGACCACCGTGAAGTCGTTGTCGAAACCTTCGACGATAGGGATAAAATCCGATTTGGATTTCCGCAGGTCTCTAAAATAAAGGGCGTTGCCGGAGGTGCTTTCGGTTTGGTACAGAAGCAGAAACTCCTCGTCGTCGGTAACGTCGGCGCTATAGTTGCGCAACGGGAAGTTTGGGTCTTCAAAAACCAGGACATCACTACTTTGTGGCTCGCCTACTTTGTGAAAATAAACTTTGTGGTATTCATTTTTGCCTGATAGCTCACTGCCGGTAGGTTCGTCGTAGCGGCTATAATAAAAACCGTCGTCTTTCCAGGCCATCCCCGAAAACTTCACCCACTTCAGGTGGTCGTCGAGTTGGTTGCGGCTGTCGATTTCCATCACCTTTATCTCATTCCAGTCGGAGCCGCCGCGCGCAATTGCGTAGGCCAGGTATTTGCCATCTTTGCTCACATCCATTCCGGCAAAGGCTACCGTGCCGTCGTCGGAGAGTTTGTTGGGGTCGAGCAGCACCTGCGGCTCGGCGTCGAGGCTTTCCTGCACATAGAGCACGCTTTGGTTTTGCATGCCGTCATTTTTAAAATAAAAATAACGATCACCTTTTTTGAAAGGAACGCTGTATTTAGGGTAATCCCAAATCTCTGTGAGCCGATCTTTGATGTCGTTTCTAAAAGGAATCTTCGAGAGATACCCGTCGGTAACTTCATTTTGTTGTTTCACCCACTCGCCGGTTTCGGCAGAAGTGTCGTTTTCGAGCCAGCGGTATGGGTCGGCAATAGCCTGGCCGTGAAGGGTATCCACCACATCGCTTTTCCGGGTTTCGGGGTACTTGATGCGCTCATCCTTTTGCTGGCAGCTTTGTGTAATCATTACGCCTGTAATAAATAGTACATAAATCAATTTTCTCATCACGTTAAATTTTAAGATGTTTGTCAAAATTTTGTTTTGCAAAAATAGGAAATCATTTATACTTTAGAAAAACACTTTGATGATGAAAAAAGTAAAATCGCAGAAAGCTTTTCGTATTGATGTAGCGCCGGAAACGGACTTTGAAGAATACCGCGATGCCGATGGTGTGCAGCATAGCAGCGCCGTTTACAACGAAAACGGACACTTGCTCACCGACATAAAATTTGATAATTATGGCCAACCCACCGGAACCTCGGTTTACAAATACAACGAGAAAGGTTTTTTAATTTTTGAAGAAACCCAGGATGAAGAGGGGCAGACAGAAGAAAAGGTGAGCTGGGAGGTGGACGAAAACGGGAAGATTCTCAAAAAGTTTGTGCACTACCTCGACGATACTATCGACACAATTCATTACCAATACAACGATGAAGGACTTTTGATGCAGGTAATCCAAAAGGATGAAGACGGCGAAGAAGAGCACCGCGAAGAGTATGATTATAAAGATGGGAAACGCATCGCCGAAAGGCACTTCGAATACGGTGAGCCGGAAACGGAAAACCTTTATGAATATGATGAAAATGGCCACCTGACCGAAGTGACGCTGAACAACCCGGATGAAGAAGCTACGCTGGTGAATGAATACGACGACAAAGGCAACCGCATCAAAACCCTAAAATATGATGCCGCCGACAAACTCATTGCCAAGCAACTGATGACTTACGACGAGCACGGGCGACTGACAGAGATGAGCGAGGAGACACCCTACAAGAAAAACAATATTGTGATGGAGCTGGACGCCGCCGGTAACGCCACCCGCCAAACGGAAACCGACCGCAACGGCCAGTTGGTGAGCCTTGTGGAACGCGAATACGACGCCGACGGCAATGTACTCCTGGTAAGCGCCACCATTGCCGGCCAGCCCGGCGCCCCGCACCGGAAATACATCCTGAAATACGTTTATGAGTTTTATTAGAAAGCGTGGGAATACCGTTTCGATCCCATTTAGGCAGAGTTTGATTTTGGGGAAGATCCCGTAATTTGTTGGTTCATTGCCAATCACCAATTCAAAAATAATAAGCTAATAAGGTTGTGACATCGGGTGGTTCAAGTTTCCCACTAAGGTTAAAAAATGATAAGGTTTTTTCATTTTTGCCGGAAGCCTTCTGCAAAAAACCCTGGCAATCGCCATGGCAAAATGAGCCGCAAGGCAGCGTTTTCCTTTTTTCATTTTAATGAAATAAAATCCCGCTAAAGAATGAAAACCTTATTTTTACCTACCCAAGCTTAGTAGAAAAAATCGCTCCCCTGATCACATTAAACCTTATTACCTTATAAAACACTCCGTTCTTACTTGCCATTCTACTCACAAAACTCCCTGATCCGACTAAGCGCCGGCACAAAGTTTTTAATAGCCGCCTTTTCCCAATAACCACAAGCATCATCCATGCGCTCCAGTTTCAGGCAGCATTGGCCGGCGTTGTACCAGGCGTTGGCGTCGCCGGTAATTTCGGCATAGCGTGCATAATCCTGCAACGCCTCCTCGTAGCGCTGCATCCCAAACAGCGCATTAGCCCGCAGCATCAGCAATACATGCTGCGAAGCATCGAGGCGAAGCGCTTCATCAAAATAATGGATGGCTTTTTTTAAATTTCTCTGTCGATAAAAAAGCTCGCCAGCTTTGGCGTAGTTTAAATAATTGTCCGGTTCTAGGCGCGTCAGGTGCTGGTAACTATCAATCAGTGCGGCGGTGTCGGCCATCTTTTCGAGCACCATTATTTTCTTGCGATAGTTTCCGGCCTCCGCGTTGTCCATCGCGATAAGCGCATCATAATCTGCCACTGCCTGCGTATAATTTTCTAAATAAAAATGAGCCGTTGCCCGGTTGTTGATCGCCGAAGCGTAACCAGGCTGAATTCGAAGCGCGCGATCAGCATCTTTTAAAGCACCGGCATAGTCGCCTTTGATGCCCCGTACCGACGCACGGTTGGCAAAAGCTTTGGCGTCGGTGGTATCGCGCAGGATACTTTGGTTGTAGTCGTCGAGCGCCAGCTCCATTTTGCCCTGCTGATACCAGGTGATGCCGCGGATCAGGTAAGGATGACCACGGTCGGGTTCCTTTTCTATCAGATCGGTAAACAGGGTGATGCTGTCGCTCCAGTCGGTGTTGCGCTGCCGCGTCATTATCACCAGCATTACCAACCAAACTGCCAGCACGATTATTAATGGGTTTCGCCATTTGCGAAAGCTAATATTTTGGGTGCTAATAATTTGCCAGGAGCTTACCGCCAGCACGTAGGCCAGCCCGACATACGAAAAGTAGGTGTAACGGTCGGCAGCATAGGCGCGTCCCGCCGGAACTATTTGCAATATAAAAAGTGTCGGCACCACAAAAATTGCCAGCCCCAGAATCAGGTCGTGCTTCACGTTACCCGATTTTTTTATTAATAAAATAACCATCACCACCAGCATCAGAAGAGTGGCGGCAGAAACGTAAAAACGCAGTGGCAGCACGCCCGAAACAGTGGGCGGGTAATAATGATAAATTTTGAGTTGGATGGGAACAAGGAATTTCCAGAGATACATCAGCACGGCATCGGCAACGATGAAGGGCCTGTGCAACCACGAGATGTCGGGTGTGGAAGTGTCGGCGGCAGTGCTGGTAAACCAGATACCCAGCAATCCGATGACGGCGCTTAGCGCAAAAAATGGAATCTTTTCTAACCATACGCGACGGCTTGTAAGGCTGCGGCCAAAGTACCAATCCAAAGCAAGCAACAACAGCGGCAGCGATACCGCAATGGTTTTGCTGAGCAACGACAACACAAAAAATCCCAACGTGATCAGGTAATTGCCGGCACTATTTTTACGAATGTATCTGAGATAAAAGATGGCTGCCGCCAAATAAAACAGCAGGTAGAGCACATCTTTCCGTTCCGAAATCCACGTCACCGATTCCACATGCATCGGGTGCAGCGCAAACACCAAAGCCACCAGCGCGGCCACATACGTATTGGGTTTTATTTTTAATATTAATAAAAAAACCAGCCACACATTGATGAGGTGCAGCAGCAGGTTGGTGAGGTGATAAGCCGTGGCATCCAGCCCGAAAAAATGATATTCGACGGCATAGGTGAGCATGGTGAGCGGCAGATACAAACCCACGTACGACGTGGTAAACATGCGGTAAAGGTTGTGGGAGGTAAGTGCCTTAATGTCGGGATTGTCGGTAACATACAAGTCGTCGTCGAACTGATAAATAAAATCGTTGTTGACGGCATTGGCGTACGCCAGCACCGTAAGCAGAAGGATCAGCGCAAGCCACAGCCATGCGTGGCGGGAGCTTTCCGACGCAGACTTTATTTTTTGTTTTTGCTTTAGCGGTACCTTTTTCATGGTTTGCAAAAATAATAATTTCAAATCCGCGGCCTAAAGCCCGCGTGTACTTGTTCAGGGCGCATTGTTTACGGATTAGTGAATGATTTCATGTGGGCGCACCATAAATATTCTCATAAAAAAAGGCCATCCCCTTTCTTGACAGAGGATGGCCGGAGGAGTTATGAAAAATGGTATTTGTTAATCTACTGCTTTGCGTATCAGCAGTATGGTGTAATTGGTGTCGAGCCATTCGTTGACCAGTGCGCGCAGCGCAGGATAATCCGCCGGCGCTATCACGCCTTTTTCGAGGCGCAGCTCGCGGCTGACGGTGATCTGGTTATCCTTCGGGCTTAGCTCTATCTTCACCGCGCCGGCTTCGTTTTTCAAATCCACACGCTGTTTCATCGTCACCAGCTCATAGCCGTCGGGCAGAGTGATGGTGTAATTGTAGCTTTCGCTGATGGGGAAAGGCAAAACAAAGTCGGCATCGCGCTGACTGTTGAGGAAACTGATGTGCCACCCGCCAAAGCCACTCGTCATTTGCGGCAGCTCCAACTGCATGATCTTGCCGGCATCCTGCAGGGCATATTCTTTATAAATCTCTACGACGATCTCACTTTTTTCGGCATTGCTGTTCACCACTTTTACAGCGTCGTCGGCTTTGCTAACCATATTTTGCGTAAGCTGCGATTTGAATTTTGTGGCGTCATTTTGCAACAACAAAAATGGATTGGGTTTTCCCTGCAGCTTTATCGTTAAATCACCGCTCATTGTCTGGTCGTAGGCCAAAACCAGATTTCCTTTTACGTCTATCGCATTTTTCCCTTCCGGTAAAGTGATGGGGGAAATGTCGGCATTTTTGTAAAGCGGCATCAGCACCTGACCGCCCGACCCGTAGTCGAGGCTCTGGTCGTTGGTGGAAGTAGCGCTCAGATAGAGCGTGCCGTAGTTCTTGGTGTTCACCTTCACAAAACTCTCATCAAAAATCAGGAGGTCGCCCATATTCTTATCGAAGAGTTTTTCGGGGGCAGCCATCACGTCCACGGCATGAAAGTCGGCCTCATTGAGCAGTGTGGCCAGCAGCACCGATTTCTCGAGCTGGGTGCCGCCATTGCTTTGCCACACCTCAGCGGGCGTGCGCACCCGGTAGCCGTTCCATTCGGGCGGCACGCGGTCGTATGCCATTTCTTTAGCAACCAGATTTTGCAATGCCAGCAGCGTCTTCATCTCCTCTTGCTTTTCAGATTTAACGGTGGCAGCATATTTTTTCAGGGCATCGGTGGCGTGGTAGTCGAAAGCCGGCTGGCGCGTAATCCAGTCGATAGCCGCTCCGGCCTTGGGCGATGTGCTAAAGAGCAGCCGTGGCACCGAAAGTTGGTCGCCCTGAAAATTATCTTGTGGTCCGGCAGCAATTCCTTTAAACGTCCAGGTGTAAATTTTCTGGTTGCCCTGCACCACCATCTCGGGAGCGGTGCGCAGATTCGTCATCCGGTGTTGCAACTCCACAGCGGCGGGAACTTTTACAACAATCTGCATCTGCTCTATGGGCGACGATTCCTGGATAATTTCGTTGCCCATGAGTGCCGGCAAAAAATCTTTTTGGCTGTTGAGGGTGTAATCCAGATAAATGGTGGCGCCGATTTCGGTGGCAGTGTGCGTCACCACCAGCTCGCGCAGATGATTGAATGCCGCCGAGTGAGCAGCGCCACGCGGGAGCACTTCGTTAAAAGCATTTTCGGGCGTCTCCACCCGCTTCCCGTCGGCCATAATAGTATAGGCCTCGTTGATAGTGATTTGCTGGAAAGTAGGGTCGTAAATGATGAAGGTTTCGCCATAGATCCTGTTGAACGACAGATGACTTTGCAGCCGGAGCTGCTTGTAATAGCGCATGCTGGTGCTGCCGTCGTCGTTGAGGGTAAAAGTTTTGGTGATCTTGCCGAACACCGCATCGGCGTCGTTGTATTGTGCGCTGGCCGCCGTGGCAAACCATCCGACCAACAATATCAGAAATGTCTTTTTCATCTGAATAATCTTTTTCTAAATTATTAATACCTGAATTATTTACTTAACACGATGGGCTGATCGGCCATATTTTTCTGGGCTATGACAGCTTTTTTTACGGCAGGCCAGTCGACAGGTTCATACACCCGTTTTTCGAGGATAATCTCCTGGCTCAGTTCGAGTGTGTTGCCTTTTTGCTGCAGCGTTCCATTGTAGGCAGCGGCTTCGCCATCATGATCTACCTTTAAAGGATCATTCACCATTAAATAGCCGTCGGGGATGGTAATGGTTTCGTTGATTTGCACCATCCGGCTGCAACGGTCGCGGAAGCCATACTGGCGGTCGTCGGGAACATTGGTGTTAAGATAAAGATGCGACATGCCGGCAGGAAAAATGCGGGTGGCCAGCAGGGGCGTAAACACCAGCATATTTTTACCAACGGCAGCATATTGCGGGATGCGGTATTTCACGCGTATCTCGATGGGGCCGGCCATGTGGTCGATGGGATCGGCGCCGTAATCCATGCTTATAATTTCCGCTTTGGGATTGATGCGCAGCAGCTCACGCTCCAGGTTTTTGTCCCACTCTGTTTTGTAGGCTCTTGTAAAAATACCCCGAATGGAAGCGTCGGTTTGTCCTTCGGCGGTTACGTATAGCTCACCCTCCAGGGTTCCGTCGGGCAGCAGGGTAGATGTTCCGGTCATTTTCAGATAATGATCTTCGGGTGGCGAAATGGGTGTGATCATCAGGTCGGCGCCACCGGGCACACCCATCAGCACATTTTGCTGCTGTTCGGCGCTGCTCCAAAGCTCGCGTACAAAAGGCACCCAGGTGGGGTCGAGCAGATGGTATTTTCCATCGGCGAGTTTCACCACCGTCACGCTGTGGTTAAACTGGTCGGCGGGGATATCTTCGATGCGTGAGCCTGCCATGGTCATAGCCGGATACGACTCGAAACCTGCCGCCCGCAAAAAGGCGATCAACATACTTGCTTTGTCTTTACACACACCGCAGCGGTCGCGGAAATTCATCTCGGCGTTGTGCAGCGTGTAGCCTTCGCCTTCGCCCATCGAAATGCCCGAGTAGCGCATATTGTCGGCTACCCAATGCGTAAGTATCGACACGCTGTCGGCCTCTGTTTTGGCGCTTTTCAGCAAATTATCTACAAACTCCTTTACCTCGGGTGTTGGTGTAAAGCTGTCGTAGTCTTCGTTTACGCCATAAAACCACAGCGACTTGGCTTCCCAGTCGGGGCTGGTGGTCATCAGCAGCTTGGGTGCAATGTCGGAAGCATCCACCATATTCGATTCGCGCTTCAGCGGCGTTATGTTGTTTTTGGAGAAAGTATAAATGTGGCGGTCGCCTTCGAAACGCAGGGACGACTGGCATTCGCCGTGGTAAAAGACAAACTGCAAGGGTTTTTCGGCAGGCATGTTTACGCTATACACTTTGCTGAGCATGTGCTGGTCGCTCCAGAAGGGGACGATGTCGTAGAAATGGCCGCGCATGGGCGGGATGTATTTCTCTTCGTCGTCCTGCATCAGCAGTGCATAGGTATAGCCTTTTTTAAAAAGCACCAGGTCGATGGCGTCGCCGGGCTGTAGCCTACCGGCTTCGATAAGTTGTTCGCGGGCACCCCAATAGATGGCACGAGCCGGCGCCGGATAGTCGCGCACCTCGGCCAGGTCGAGCTTTTCGCGGCTGCCGTCGGCGCGGTAAATAGTAGCTTCACGAATCTCCACGTAAGCAGAGAACGGGTCGTAGCCGTACTCGATCACGCGTTTGTCGAGAGCGCCCTGTGGGGTAAGCACTTTAAACATCTGGTGCATAAAAAAGTAGCCCAGACCGGTCTCCTGCACCTCCACGCGGGTGCTGTCGAAAACCACCAAAAAGTCGCTGCCCGGATAGTCGGCGGCAGTGCCGGTAGTTTTGAGTAGTTCCTCCACACCCTGGGCTTGCAGCAGCAGCCCCGACAGCAGGAGGGTAAGTGTGATGAGCATTTTGTTGATCATAAAAAAATAGCTTTTTTGTTTAAAAAAAATAGACGGTAAAAGTATTGAAAAAATTCATTTCAACAGGAAAACTCCGTGAGGCGGTATTTTTGAAGGGTGAAATCTGTCCATGTGAACAAGATTCCAAATTGATGAAACGGATTGACAATTCCTCTTTTGCTTTTTTGGAGAAAAGATCAGCGTCATTAAAAAACAATTGTATTTTTGTAACCATTGTGTAAGGTTTAACAGGATGGTTATTTATGAAAGAATTTTTGTCGCTGGCAGAAACCGCCGAATTACTTGGAAAAAGCAAAGAAACCCTGCGCCGCTGGGATAACAAAGGGATACTGAGCGCAGTGCGGGAGCCTGTTTCCAACTACAGGGTCTATCGGAAATCTGATGTTCAGACATTGTTTGGGTCGCTGTTCGATGAAATTAAGGTTGATGAAACATCCAATTTTGTTGCCCCAATAAAGCAGTTTTCAGTGTTGGAACTTTTTGCAGGCGCAGGCGGTCTGGCTGTCGGTCTTGAAAAAGCAGGATTAAAATGCGTGGCGCTCAACGAAATTGACAAATGGGCTTGTCAGACACTTCGGCAAAACCGGCCGCAATGGAATATCCTTGAAGGTGATATCAAAGATTTTTCTTTTCATGATTATCATAATAAAGTGGACGTTGTTACCGGAGGATTTCCTTGTCAGGCTTTTAGTTATGCAGGCAAAAAACTGGGGCTGAATGATGCACGAGGTACTTTGTTTTATGAATTTGCACGCGTTGTGCAGGAAGTCAATCCTTTGATTTGTATTGGTGAAAATGTGCGCGGCTTGCTTAGCCACCAAAAAGGCAGGACATTGCAGGGAATGATTTCGATTCTTGACGAAATAGGTTATCGCGTCGCTCCCATCCAGATTTTAAAAGCCGTTCAATACAGGGTTCCGCAGAAGCGTGAAAGGCTTATTCTGGCCGGGATCAGAAAAGACATTCCACTATCATTCGAATATCCCAAACCACACCATAAAATTTATAACCTTGAAGATGCTTTGAAAAAAGGCGCTCTTTATAATAATGATGTCCCCAAATCGGACGGAGCGCAGTATCCCGTTTACAAAAAGGAAATTTTGGAGATGATTCCTCCAAAGGGTTATTGGCGCGATCTTCCTGTGGAAAAGCAAAAAGAATACATGGGCGGAAGCTTTTATTTGGGAGGTGGGAAAACAGGTATGGCACGACGCATCGGCTGGGACGAGCCTTCGCTTACGCTTACCTGCAGCCCTGCCCAGAAGCAAACCGAACGATGCCACCCCGACGAGACGCGACCATTTACCGTAAGGGAATATGCCCGGATACAGACCTTTCCGGATAGGTGGGTTTTTGCCGGATCGGTGGCGCAGCAATACAAGCAAATCGGCAATGCTGTCCCCGTTAATTTAGGTCAGGAGGTCGGGTATTCTGTTGTTAAATTTTTAAACGAATATTACAGCTTATCAAAACCTAAGTAGAAACTGTAGTTTTCAAAAGTTATCTGATCCAAAAGCGTGCGACTGCTCTCTTCCGAGTTTTTCCTGATTTCATCAAGAGCGGAATTTTGCTGATGAGTTTCGTCCTTGCTGATAGTTTTCATAAAATCATCGATAGCCAAAGGAAGCACTTTATAAAGATCGAAGAAAGCGGTTTCGCTGCCTGATAATAATGTGTAAAACTGATCGCCCGAAATTTTATAAACCCGGCTATGACTATATTCCTTGCCGTTGATGTCGGCTGCCCATTTTTCGTTGAAACTGCCTTTGGCCAAAATTTGCACCCAGTAGCATTTGGCTTGTTTATAGGTGTCGGCGTAGCGTGCCAGTTTTTGAAATAAACTCTCAGCTGCACTGCTGTTCATTGTGTTATGTTTGTTTTTAATATCGGCAAAAAGCGTATCATCAATGGCTTTGATGTCGAATCCGCTTAAGTTGCCCACTTCATAACCCTCTATTCCACCTAATATCTGTTCGTGAAAAGTGCCAATAGAGTTGTTGATCGACTTGTCGATTTGCCGAAGTATCTCTGATTTTAAAATCTCCACCTCATTTATTTCGCTAAACCTCGCATCGAAAGTCAGCTTTATGGTGTCTATTTTATTTTTATAAAATCTTTTTCTGGGAATGTTCTCTTTTGCGCGCTGATAGGATTGATAAAGATTTTCGATGCTCTTCAGCAAATGCTCGTCTGAAATAAAGTTGACGTATTTATTAGCCATGTTTTTTATTTTCAAAATTATGCCAAAGATATTAAAAAACATTGTTTCCCTGTAAACGCAATTCCTCATAAAATAGCGAAGCTCTGCCGGTATTGGCTAAATCGCGGTTATCTTTTAGGCCGGATCACACTTTTGGTTTTCCAACGCCCGGTGAGATAATACAAAAAAGCCAGGATAAATCCTGTGCCCCACCCCAGCGGTATGGCCCACCAGATGCCCGTGACGCCCATGCGGTCGGCCAGGAAATAGGAAGCCGGAACACGCACCACCCACAAGGCAATAAGGGTGGTAAACATTGGGATGAGTGTGTCGCCGGCGCCACGCATCACAGAGTTGACAACGAATAGTGATGAAAATACGATATAAAAAGAGCTGACGATGACCAGATAGCTGCTGCCAATGGAAATCACTGTGTCGTCGGGAGTAAAAATAGCCATCAGGTTTTCTCCAAATAGCACCACCACAATGGTTATTGCAACAGAGATGCCCGAAGTAATAATCCAGGTAGATTTGAGGCCGGCGCGCACCCGCTCAGGTTTTTGTGCTCCGAGGTTTTGACCAACGAAAGCCGACAATGCTGAAGCAAAATTCATCGCCAGCAAAGAGGCAAAGCTGTCGATACGCGTGGCAACGCTATAGGCAGCGATGGTTGAGGTTCCAAATTGGTTGACGATGCCATAAAGCGCTATCATGCCCACCGCTACAAAAGTTTGTTGCAAACCCGATGGCAAACCAATGCGGATGCTGTTTCTGAATATTTCGCGATCGAAGACAAATTTGCGAAAGCTAAGATTTACAACTTCATGACGCCGGTTGAGGTAGAGCGCCGCTGTAATGAAAGCTCCCGCTTGTGAAATCACTGTGGCAATGGCAGCACCTTCGATACCCCATTTAAAAACCACAACAAAAAGCAGGTCGAGCACTACATTGGTGAGGGCGGCGATAATCATAAAATAGAGTGGCGTCTTCGAGTCGCCCATACCGCGCAATATGGAGCTGGTGCCGCTAAAGCCAAAGAAGAACACCGTTCCGGTAAGATAAACGATGAGGTAGCTACGCGCCTGTGGCAGCACCTCCTGCGGCAGATCGGTAAGACGGAATATGGGCGTGGCGAAAGTAATCCCGATAATGGTGACGGCAATAGCTGCAAAAAATAAAATGATGTAGGTGGTATCGATGGTGCGCTTTACCTTTTCGGCGTTGCGCGCCCCAAAATATTGCGAAACAATAATTGTAAACCCCGACCCCACCCCTATCACCAGCGAGATGAGCAAAAAAATAATCGGATAGGCAGCGCCTACTGCCGCCAGGGCTTCCTTGCCCAGGTAGTTGCCGATGATGATGCTGTCGACCACATTGTAAAGCTGCTGAAACACATTGCCAAGCACCATGGGCATGGCAAATTGCACAATCAGCTTTCCTTCTTTTCCCTGCGTAAGGTCTTTCATGGTGGAGGTATCATCAGCCGACAGCCGTCAAAAGGTGCACGCCGGGTAGTTAGGGCAGCAGCAATTATTCTTTTGTAGTGCTGTGGCTTTTGGGGTTATCGGTTTGTGTTGTTTGTTTGTTGATGCCGGTGCTTATCTCCGTAGCCGAACGATCCACCTCGCGTTTGATGTCGTCGGCGCCAGACACACCATCTTTAAACTCTTTCACACCTTTGCCCAGGCCACGCATAAGCTCCGGAATTTTTTTGCCGCCAAAGAGCAGCACTACTACCAGCAATATCACGATAAGCTCGTAACCGCTGGGCATGTATAACAAAAAAGTATTCATTGTTTTAATAATTAAGAATTTGCAAAAGTAACGATTTCTCTGCCTGCTATTATTTTCAACGGAATAGATTTTGCACTGACGGGTTAAATTTAAAAGGCTTAATTTTGCGCCAGGCAGCAGTCTGTTCTGTCGCTCCGGCTTATGCCGGTGAGGAAAGTCGGGACAACATAGGGCGCCATACTTCCTAACAGGAAGGGCTTGTCGCAAGATGAGTACAGCAAGTGCCACAGAAAATTACCGCCCCGTAGCTACGGGGTAAGGGTGAAAACGTGAGGTAAAAGCTCACGCGGCGCAGTGGCGACATTGCGCCGGGGTAAACCTTATGGGTTGAAAGGCCATGTATATTACGGTTCCCGGCTGTGGCCGGGAGACGGCGGCTCGTCGAAATCCCCCTTGCTACCCGACCGCAATCACGGTAGCAGGGATCTAAGGATACCGTAAGGGGTAGGCCGTTAGAGCTGTATCGCGAGGTGCAGCCCAGATAAATGACAGAAGCCGGCTTGTAAAAGTTGGTCACAGAATCCCGCTTACAGGACTGCTGCCTTTTTTTATTTTAATAAAGAAAACTAAGAAAAACCACTAAAACACCAGGACACAAACTCAGGAGATTAAAAAAGCCTTCTTCAACTACCTGCTTTTTCTTTTTCTCCGTGTATCTGTGCCTCTGTGGTGAAATATGCTTTCCGTTTTCCGGAGAAATCAATCGCCCGTCATCTCTTCCAACGTGTGGTGCAGCCTCTCCCACTCCTGCATCTCTTTTTCATGCTGTTGCTTCAGCAGATCGTACTCCTGATAAATTTCTCCCGACAGGATTTTCTTGTTCCCCGGGTCGGGATTAGAAAGCATCTGGTCGATACCGGCTATCTCTTTTTCGAGTTTATCGATGGCGGCTTCACTTTTTTCGATTCGCGAAAGCAACTTACGTTGTTCCCGTTCTGCTTCCTTGCGTCGTTCGTAGTCGATTTTGTTTTGCGAAGGAGCATCCGGCAGCCGCGAAGCAGCAGATGATTTTATTGCACCCATCTCATCGAAATGCTCCATCCGGCGTGTTTCCAAAAACTCATGCACATCCCCGATAAACTGACGAATGCCGTGATTTCGAAATTCAAAGACTTTTTCGGTAAGACCGGAAAGAAAGTCACGGTCGTGCGAAACGATGATCAGCGTGCCGTCGAATTGCAGCAGGGCACTTTTGAGGATGTCTTTGGAGCGCATATCAAGGTGGTTGGTAGGCTCGTCGAGCACCAGAAAATTCACAGGGTTGAGCAGCATACGTGCCAGCGAAAGGCGTGATTTTTCGCCGCCTGAGAGCACTTTCACTTTTTTGTCGAGGTCTTCGCCACGAAACAGAAAGCTTCCCAGCAAACCTTTCACACGCGGACGCCAGTCGCCGGCAGCCACATCGTCGATGGTCTCAAAAACCGTCTTGTCCATCTCGAGCATCTCATGCTGATTTTGGGCGTAGTAGCCAATCTTTACCAGATGTCCGATTTCCAGCGTTCCATCATAAGGCAACTGCCCGACAATCATTTTAGAAAGTGTCGATTTCCCCTCGCCATTGCGTCCGACAAAAGCTACCTTTTCACCACGGGCTATCGAAAATTCAAGATGATGCAGCACCAGATTACTACCATAACTTTTGCTAAGTTTTTCGCCGCGCACCGTCACCCGACCGGAATGCGGCGCCGGTGGAAAACGGAAGTTGATCGTAGCTTTGTCAGTCTCGCTCACCTCCACTTTGTCCATCTTATCGAGCAGCTTCATCTTTGACTGCACCTGCCGCGCCTTGGTATTTTTATACCGGAATCGTTCGATAAATCGCTCTATCTGCGCTATCTGCTGCTGCTGGTTGTTGAAACTCGCCTGCTCTTTGGCCAGCCGCTGTTGCTGCAATGCTTCAAAATCGGAATAAGATGCTTTGTAATCGTAGCTGCGACCCAGCGAAAGTTCCACGGTGCGGTTTGTGACGTTGTCGAGAAAAGCTCTGTCGTGCGACACCAGCAGCACTGCCCCCGGATAGTTGATCAGGAAATCTTCGAGCCATTGAATCGACTCGATGTCGAGGTGGTTGGTAGGCTCGTCGAGCAACAGGATGTCGGGCATGCGCAGAAGTATCTTGGCCAGCTCCACACGCATCTGCCAGCCACTGCTAAATTCCGACAGCGGTCGTCGAAAGTCGCTTCGCTCAAAACCAAGTCCCATGAGTATCTTCTCGCTGTTTTCATCCATGGTATGGCCGCCCAGCAAGGCAAAGCGATCGTTGGCATCGTTTAGCTGTGTGACCAGAGCCAGGTATGATTCGCTGTGATAGTCGGTGCGTTCGGCGATTTGCCGGGTAAGATTTTGAAGCTGTCGCTCCAACGCCAACTGTTCTTTGAAAGCGCGTCGTGCCTCTTCCATCACTGTCAATTCACTTTGGGTGTTCATCTCCTGCTTCAGGTAACCCAGGCTTTGTCCCGATGGCGAGAAAATATTTCCTGACCCTGGCTCCATCTCACCGGCAATCACATTCAGCAGCGTAGTTTTACCACTGCCATTTTTGCCCACCAGCCCTATTCTGTCGCGATCGTTAACCAGAAAACTAACGTCGGTGAATAGATCCTCTCCGGTAAAGTGAACCGTTATGTTGTTGATAGCTATCAAATCCTGTATTTTTACATTATTTATGGCGGCAAAATTAATGAATAAAAAAAGGGAACCCTTTCGGATTCCCTTTTTTGTATCTATTCCGGTTAAGGATTATTGGATGACCACTTTGTGTACCGAGCGGCCATCTTTGGTTTCGACTTGCAGGGTGTAAACACCTTTTGCAAATTCGTTGGCATTGATGAGCATCTCGTTACCAGTAGCTTTACGATTCATGACCACCTGGCCGGAGTAGTTGACCATGATCACCGACTGAATTTCTGTTTCAGCTTTGATGGTGAAATGATCGTTGGCCGGATTCGGGTAAACCTGCAATGCGCTGGAGGCTCCCGAAGGATCGCTGATAGAGGTGATTTCTACAGTTACCTGATTACTAGGACCTGATTCGCCAGCAGCATATTGCGCTTTAACATGATAATGGTAGGTACCATAATCAAGGTTTTCGTCAAGATAGTTAAGTGTGTTGGCAGAGGTATTGCCTATGAGGCTAAAGTTACCTGAAGTACCTTTACGGTAAACGTTGTATCCTTCAACCTGCATTCCGCCTTCTACATAGCCTTTCACACACCAGTCGTAGTCAAGGCCGGTTCCTAATTGTGAGAGGGTTGTCCATGCACCGTTCCAGAACATCATGTTACCAAAGCCTTCTGTCTGCGGACCACCGTCGCATCCGGCGGGGTGACCACCAGTAGTATTGACGCTGAATCCTATCCAGAGTTCCTGGGTGATGTCGATGGCAACAGGTTGTGTTAGTGTTACAACATTCCACTGATCTTCCACGATATTAGTTACCGCCTGAGAGTATTTCAGTGTGGGGTTGTTGTTTCCACCCTGCCATACTTTAACCTCATAGGTGCTAACATTTCCGGGTTCTCCGGGAACGAAGTCGATTTTGGTAACCATTCCGCCTGCAAAGTCGCCAAGCATGTCGGGTGTCCAGCGTGCAGCAACATCAAAGCTGATGGCTCCGCCGGTTCCAATGGAGTTGCCGATGTCTTCGTTGGAATAGGTAATCCATTCGGGGTCAAACCCGCCGCCTGGAGCATTCCAGGTAAGATCAACATTCACAAAGTCCTCGATAGTATAAGCAAGGTTAGTCGGAGGTTCTCCTACGCCACCCTCTACTTCAACGTTAAATGTTACAGGAACCACGATGTCGGGCTGGCTGCTGCTGATGGTAAGAGAGCCATTATAGGTACCTTCATCTAATCCTTCGGAATTGAAGGTTACGTTAATCGCAACCGACTGTCCATTGGGTAATGTACCACTAACAGGAGATGCAGTGAGCCATGGGGCTACGGCTGCGGTACCTGTGATGATAAACGGCAGACCTTGTGGTCCAACGTCGATGAGCGGAGCCCAGCCAGTGGCTGTATGCTGAATGGAGTTACCGGTAGTGGTCTGTCCTACGATGGTGATCGGAGGAGCCCAGGGACCTGAAGCACCGGTGCCACCTATCATCATTTCTACCCAGTAGGTGCCGGGAGCAAGGCTCAAGCCAGATGTTCCGGCAACGATCTTAAAGATCGGACGGTTTTCGCTCGGTGCTGATTCGAGAACACGGAAAGCGTTGGTCCAGCTGGTGCTTGTCATCAGGTTGGTTGTAAGGTTACCCCAAATCACGGTACCACCGGATGAAGGATTGCCGTCATAAATCTGACAACGAACATCGTTGAGCGTAGAGGTAGTACCTGATCCGGTTTGATAAGCGAAGAAGGTAAAGGATTCTATTGTCCAGTTATCGGTAACTACGAAGTCGTCGGCAATAGAGTTGCCTGCCGAAACCTGGCAGCCTGAGCCATAAGTACCCATACCCAATGAAGCGTCTTGCAGTTCGCTGTAATCGGTGCCATTGGAACCAACGCCTGCGGCGGTAACAAAGCCACCGTTGTTGTAAAGTTCACCACGTGTTCCATTAAAGGAAGCATAGCTGGCAGTGCCTTCTACTATCTCACCAGGAGTTACCCCGGGCTGACTTTCTACTTGCATTTGTCCGGTATAAACGGGGTTTTCAGCAGAAACTTCAGGAACAATATTCAATACTCCGCCATCGGCTCCGGCATCGATAGCCAGTGTCCAGCTTACGGAACCACCGGTGTTGTTAGTCAGGTTCAGCACCTGAGTAGTAGTTTGGGCAGGAGGCACAATATGGGTCTCGGTGAGTGAAGTAGGATTAACTACCAATTCGCCGCCACCGCCATTCACTACTAAGGTAGCAGTAACTTCTACCAGCGGATTTTCAGGATCGTTGCTGGCAACATTCACTGCACCTGTGTAGGTTCCGTCAGCTAAGCCTTCAGAATCAAAATGAACCGGAACAACTTTTACTTCATTAGGAGCTAAAGTAAAGGATTGGTTTCCTTCGTCAACTGACAGCCATGCAGTAGCTGTACCACCACCTACTTTAATGGTGTAATCTTCTACTTCACCATAGCTCATCGGTCCGCAAGGAACCGGGTCGGTGCTGTAGCTCATTCTTACGCGCATGCGATAGTCGCCATTGGGAGTGCCCGCAGGAACTGCAATAGCGCCTGTGAAATTAGCACCGCCAGCATTGCTGGTGAGTACAAACTTTTCGGCACCAGCTTCAAACTCATAGTTCATGTTCCAGTCAACCCAGCAGGTAACTTTGTCGGAAGACCAGGCATTACCATTGGTAACGGTGATGGCCTCTGATTCGCCGGCATTGATCTCGGTGAAGATGTCGGTGTAATCTGCTACGCCACCCTGCCAGCCGCTGCTGTTGTCGATGCTTCCGCACAACACATTGGAGATGTACTCATCCTGGTTGTTAGTAGAAGCCGGACAATAAGAGGGCGGATTGTTTGAAACGGTTTTGGATTTGCAGTTGTTATCGGGATTTTCATCGCCTGTAAGATTAACGCATGCTTCAAAAGTATAGTCGCCGTAGGTGGCGAGGTTGGCAGTTCCGGCAGTAATCTCAACAGATGCTCCGGCGGCAAGCGAGCCACTGTAGGTTCCGTTGGCTGATCCTGTTCCCGTTGGGCCATTCCAGGTTACCGTCCATGGGAAGTTGCTCTGGGCAGCGGTACCATTATTTTTAATCTTAATGATAACAGCCTCTGAGCCGGTAAGGTTAACCCCGGTAGTCGGAGAAACAATCGAAGAAAGACTCAGGTCGTTGGGATAAGTTTCGCCTGTTGATGGAATAGCAAAACCGGTAACTTCAGCACCACCGGCAAAGTTGCCTACCAGCGTTGCTGCACCTGTTGAAACATTTACGGTGTAAAGTCCGCCTGTTGTGGTGTAACCGGCAAGGTAGCAAATGTCGTTGTCTTTGTCAAATGCCATATCCTGAGCATAGTTATAATCGAAACCCAGTGGTCCGACTACTGTTGCGGCACCGGTATTTTTGTTGATGCTGTAGAAATTGTCGTCACCAATGTCATAACCATAAATATCACCATCGGCATCACATCCAATTCCTATCATCAATCCTCCGGTGGTACCCAGTGGTCCGATGAGTGTTCCGGCGCCAGTGGCAGGGTCGATAGTGTAAAGGCTAGTAACAGAAGCGCCGTACATAGTACTTCCGTCCCAGGCTATTCCACTCAAATCAGGAGAAGCGCCAACGAGAGTCATTGTGCCGGTTTCCTCATCAATAGTGTAGAGGCCACCGCCATACATACAGCCGTACCAGGTGCCATCAGCCCAGCATGCGCCGGCAATAAAGTCGGAGCTTGATGTGGCTGCTAATTGGGTAAGCGAACCCGGTGTTTCAAGGTCGAATGTAATGGGGCCTTCAACCAGGACGCTAGATGGATCATAAGCGTTGTAGGCAAATACCATGTCGCGGCCTAAAGAGTTTATCGGAAGCAAGTTTTCACCGGTTGGCACATAGCTCGTAAACGGAGCGCGTCCGGTGCTGTTTACGATACCTTCGGCTGCCAGGCGTTCGTTAAGAATGCGCTGATCTTCTACCGGGTCGCTGGCAGGAACTTCTGCCGCCTGTTTTGTAGGTGCATTGGCTGCAGCCGACCATACAAGTGGTGCATTACCTGCGTTGGTAACGGTGAGTGTCTTGGTTGTTATTTGCGGAGGATCAGGATGAATTTCGGTAAGCGTCATCGGGTTTACAGAGATCGTTGGATCGCTACCGCCAGGAATAGTAACTTCATCCGAGTTGGAAGGATCAGATAAACCACCGGTGTAAATCGCCTTAGCATAGTAAGTATAGGTTCCGGGAACGGAGTACGCATCGGTATAGGTACGTGCTGTGGCAGAAATAGGATTGGCATTCACCTTCACATTATCTCTATAGATATTGAAACCTTCGAGACCTCTGGTTGTGCCGGCAAGGTTGGCACCACCCGATTTTTCGCTCTGGGTGACAAAGGTTGCGGAAGGATTGCTAACAGTATTGCGGGCAAGAATTTGTTTTTTTCCCACCATGCCATCAACTTCTTCTGCTATGTAAATACCAAGGTTGAAGTTGTTGTCGATTTCAAATTCAGTAGCCATCGACACGAAGTTGATACCGTCGAGGGAAACCAGGTCGCCTTTACCGGCCACTGCTGGTCCTTCGTCGTAGCCTATGGGATACTCGCCAAGTGGCTGAGTTATTTCAAAACCAACCATCAACTCAACAGAAGCGTCGATCATGTGCGCCTGGTCAAGCGAAATGGTATTAAATTCATCCCAGGTCAGCCCGGTAAGTACTTGTTCGTAAACCAGGTTGGCAGCGCCTGCGCCTTCCCAGATCATCAATTTAATACCTGGTGCATTATTATAGAACATAGGATAGAACTCGAATTCGGTGATGTACTGGCCACCAAGACCCGTAAGATCGGAAGGCTCCCAGCGGGCGGCAGCCCAGAAAGTACCAGCTTCTTCGAGGCCTAAGCTACCCCAGTTTGTGCCATCGTCCCAGCGCTTCCACTGTCCGGCAACTTCCGGCATCTCCCATGAAGTTACTACTCCGCTACCGGCTACATAATTAGCTGCGAAGTCGATAGGAGCAGGACCGGCAGGAGGAGCTGTTTCACCAGGAATAGCAAAACCAGTAATTTCAGCACCACCGGCAAAACCTGCCAGGAAAGTAGCTGCACCGGTAGTAACGTCAACACTATACAATCCGCCAGTGGTAGTGTAACCAGCCAGATAGCAAACACCGTTTACTTTATCATAAGCCATATCCTGAGCATAGTTGAAATCGTGACCCAAAGGACCAATAGCTGTTGCAGCGCCTGTGGTTTTGTTGATGCTATAGAAAATGTCGTCGCCGATGTCATAGCCATACATATTACCGTCAGCATCGCAAGCAATACCAATCATCAACCCCATGGGGTTGCCCATCGAACCGATCAGGGTACTTTGTCCGGTAGCAGGATCAACTGAATACAAAGCGTCAACGCTAGCGCCATACATGGTGGTGCCGTCAAAAGCAAGACCTGAAAAATCAGCGCTTGGACCTACCAAAACCATTGCACCGCTTTGGGAATCGATGGTGTAAAGTCCACCGCTGTACATACAGCCATACCAGGTGCCATTGGCCCAGGTAGCGCCGGCAATAAATTCGCCACTTGAGGTGGGAGCCAGCAGGTTCATAGTGCCCGGATTAATAATATCAAAGGTAACAGGACCTTCCACCAGTGCGCCTGAAGGATCGTAAGCATTGTATGCAAACACAAAGTTGCCTTCGGCTACGGTAATGCTCAACGTTTTGCAGTCGTTGTTGGGGTTTTCGTCGCCGGCAAGTTGTGTACAAGCCTGGGCGGTATAGCTGCCAACAGTAGCATTCCAGTTATCAAAGGTTACCTCCTGGGTACCCCCCGATACCAATGCTGTAACGCTCTTGGTAGAAGTGTAACTGCCAATGGTCATGGTAACGTTGAAGGTTTGTGTGGCAGAGCCATAGTTTTTAACGGTAGCTTTTGGAGCTACTACGCCAGGCTGATAAAAACCACCCATATTAAGAGCGGAAACGCCAACATCGTTAGCGGCACCTTCGCCCACCTGAATGGTGTAATCTTCTACCTCACCATAGCTCATCGGTCCGCAGGGAACCGGGTCGGAACTGTAACTCATCCTGACGCGCATGCGATAGCTGCCCTCAGGTGTTCCCGGAGGTACGGCAATAGCACCTGTAAAGTTAGCACCGCCGGCATTGCTTGTCAAAACAAACTTTTCGTCGCCTTCGTCAAAGGTGTAGCTCATATCCCAATCCACCCAGCAGGTAACTTTATCGGAAGACCATGGATTGCCATTGGTAACCGTGATGTCTTCCGACTGCCCGGCAGCAATAGCTGTGTAAATGTCGGTATAGTCGGCTACGCCACCCTGCCAGCCACTGCTGTTGTCGATGGTTCCACACAATACATTGGAGATGTACTCATCTTGAGTAGTAGTAGAAGCAGGACAATACTCCGGAAGTTTGTTGGAAACGGTTTTCTCTTTACAGTTATTGGCGGGATTTTCGTCACCTGACAAAGCGGTACAAGCTGTAAAGGTGTAATCGCCATAGGTGGAGAGGTTAGCCGTTTGGGTAAGGTTAACAGTTGCTGTTTCACCCGGAGCAATGCTACCGCTAAAGGTTCCGTTAGCAGAGCCTGCGCCTGTGGGGCCATCCCAGTTTACTGTCCAGGGAATGTTGGATTGTGCATTGGTGCCATAGTTTCTGATGACGATAACAATGGCTTCCGTTGCTGTAAGGTTTACGCCGGTAGCAGGCTGCAGAATTGCAGAAACACCAACATCTTTGGCAAACTGCTGGCCACCGGATCCATGGATTTTGAAAGGAAGACCCTGTGGGCCGATGTCCTCAAGCGGAGCCCAGCCGGTCGATGTATGCTGGATGGAGTTACCGGTAGTAGTTTCGCCTACAATGGTAATGGGAGGAGCCCAGGGA
>Ga0265293_10001564_pt1 | contig 49462 bp, 38 predicted proteins | sample Munlanlewell138R_FD_192505 | JGI IMG/M metagenome (GOLD analysis project Ga0265293, IMG submission 192505) | Leachate microbial communities from a municipal landfill in Southern Ontario, Canada - Leachate well 138R | ecosystem: Engineered > Solid waste > Landfill > Unclassified | place: Canada... | reverse complement strand
GACGGCATGGTGCGCATTCCGCTCAACGAATCCTCCGATCCCAAGTCGCAGATCAACGAATATCTGGACCAGTACAAGGGTGAGGGCATCCAGCACATCGCCTGCTTCACCGACGACATCTACGAGACGGTGGAAAAAATGCGCGCCGCCGGCATCGCCTTCCTCGACACCCCGGATGCCTACTTCAATTACATCGACGAGCGCATCCCGAACCACGGCGAGGATGTCGAACGCCTGCGCCGCAACGCGATCCTGATCGACGCCGATCCTGAAACCAAGCAGCGCAAGCTGCTGCAGATCTTCACCCAGAACGCGCTGGGACCGATCTTCTTCGAGATCATCCAGCGCAAGGGCAACGAAGGCTTCGGCGAAGGCAACTTCCAGGCGCTGTTCGAAAGCATCGAACGCGACCAGATGCGCCGCGGCGTGCTGTAAGCGGGAGAAAACCCCTCTCCCGGCGGGAGAGGGGCTTGATAGAAAGCGAGGCTGAAATGACGAACTATATGACCGGTTTCGGCAACGAGTTCGCGACCGAGGCGGTGCCCGGGGCGTTGCCGGTGGGGCGCAATTCGCCGCAGCGCGCGCCGCTGGGACTGTACGCCGAGCAGCTGTCCGGTACCGCCTTCACCGCGCCGCGTGCCAGCAATAGGCGCAGCTGGTTGTACCGCATCCGGCCGGCGGCGTTCGCCGGCGGGTTCTCGCCGCAGGCGCATCCGTATTTCCACAACCGCTTCGCCGAAGCGGCGGCCACGCCGGATCCGTTGCGCTGGTCGCCGCTGCCGTGGCCCGAAACGCCGACCGATTTCGTCGATGGCCTGTTCACGATGGCCGGCAATGGCGGGCCGGCGGCGCAGAGCGGCGTCGGCATCCATCTGTACGCGGCCAATGCCTCGATGCAGGCGCGGGTGTTCTACAACGCCGATGCCGAAATGCTGATCGTGCCGCAGCACGGTGCGTTGCGGCTGGTCACCGAATTGGGGGTGATTGAAGTGGAGCCGCAGCAGATCGCGGTGATCCCGCGCGGCATCCGTTTCCGGGTGGAATTGCCGGATGGCCCGGTGCGCGGCTATGTCTGCGAGAACTTCGGCGCGCTGCTGAAGCTGCCGGATCTGGGCCCGATCGGTTCCAACGGGCTGGCCAATCCGCGCGATTTCGAAACCCCGGTGGCGGCGTACGAAGATGTCGATGACGAGGTCGAGCTGGTCGCCAAGTTCCAGGGCGCGCTGTGGCGCAGCACGATGGAGCATTCGCCGCTGGACGTGGTCGCCTGGCACGGCAATTACGCGCCGTACCGCTACGATCTGCGCCGCTTCAACACCATCGGCTCGATCAGCTACGACCATCCGGATCCGTCGATCTTCCTCGTGCTGCATTCGTCCAGCGATACGCCGGGCGTGAGCAATATGGATTTCGCGATCTTCCCGCCGCGCTGGCTGGTGGCGCAGGACACGTTCCGCCCGCCGTGGTTCCACCGCAATGTGGCCAGCGAGTTCATGGGGCTGGTACACGGCGTCTACGATGCCAAGGCGGAAGGTTTCGTGCCCGGCGGCAGTTCGCTGCACAACAGCTTCACCGGCCACGGGCCGGATCGGGCGACGTTCGACAAGGCCAGTGCCGCCGATCTATCCCGCCCCGATGTCATCGCCGATACGATGGCCTTCATGTTCGAAACCCGTGCGGTGCTGTGCCCGGCGCGGCAGGCGTTGGATGCGCCGTTCCGGCAGCAGGACTACAGCGAATGCTGGCGCGGGCTGGAGCGCCACTTCCAGTTGCCGTGAATCGTTTGATCCCCTCTCCCCCGTATGCGGGGGAGAGGGCCAGGGCGAGGGTGTGAGCGCCATAGGCGCGAGTGCTTTGGCTTTTGGCCGCAGCGAAAATCCCCCTCAGCCCGTCCCTCTTCCCCGCCGTTGGCAGGGGAGAGGGAGCCGAAGAACCACACTTTTCGAGGAATACTTACGATGAAACTTGCTTCGCTCAAATCCGGTGGCCGCGACGGCACCCTGATCGTGGTTTCGCGCGATCTGGCGCGCGCCGTGCAGGTGCCCGAGATCGCCGCCACCCTGCAGGCTGCACTGGACGACTGGGCCGTGTTGTCGCCGCGTCTTGCCACCGTGGCCGAGGCGATCGAGGCGCCGAAGGTGTCCACGATCAACGGTATGCCGGTGTTCGAGCTGGACATGGCGCAGCTGGCCGCGCCTTTGCCGCGCGCCTTCGAGTTCGTCGACGGCTCGGCCTATCTGCCGCATGTGGAACGGGTACGCCGCGCGCGTGGCGCACAGGTGCCGGAAAGTTTCTACACCGACCCTCTGATGTACCAGGCCACCAGCGCCGGCTTCCTCGGCCCGCGCGACCCGGTGCAGGTGCCGAGCGAGGACATGGGCATCGACCTGGAAGCCGAGGTGATCGTGGTGACCGACGACGTGCCGATGGGCGTGACGCCGGAAGCGGCGGCCAGGCACATCGTGCTGGTCGGGCTGGTCAACGATGTCTCGCTGCGCAATCTGATTCCGGGCGAACTGGCCAAGGGTTTCGGTTTCCTTCAATCCAAGCCGCGTTCGGCGCTGAGCCCGGTGTTCGTCACGCCCGACGAGCTGGGCGATGCCTGGCGCGGCTGCAAGCTGCACCGGCCGATGCTGACGCACGTCAATGGCGAATGGTTCGGCGCACCGGAAGCCGGTGTCGACATGCAGTTCGATTTCGGTCAGCTCGTCGCGCATGCCGCGCGCACCCGGCCGCTGACCGCCGGCACCCTGGTCGGTTCGGGCACGGTGGCCAATCAGGATACCTCGCTGGGTGCTTCGTGCTTTGCCGAAAAGCGCACTGTGGAGGCGCTGGAAACCGGCGCGCCGATCACCCCGTTCATGCGCGACGGCGATGTCGTGCGGATCGAGATGCTGGATGCCGACGGTGCCACGATCTTCGGTGCGATCCAACAGCGCATCCAAGTCTGATCGCATCCCGCGCCCGGGCTTGCGCAGCCGGGCGCGCTTCGCGGTACGCTGCATCCCACCGCAACGGAGGGATACGACATGAGCGGCAAACTTCGTCTGTACGGCTACTGGCGCTCCAGTGCCGCCTACCGCGTGCGCATCGCGCTGAACCTGAAGCAGCTGCCTTACGAACAGGTGCCGGTGCATCTGGTACGCGATGGCGGCGAACAGCACCGACCCGAGTTTCGCGCCCTCAATCCACAGGGCACGGTGCCGGTATTGCAGGATGGCGAGCGCAGCATCCGCCAGTCACTGGCGATCATCGAATACCTGGACGAGCTGCATCCGGACCCGCCACTGCTGCCCAGCACCGCGCGCGATCGTGCCCGGGTGCGCGCCATCGCGCAGGCGGTGGCCTGCGATATCCACCCGCTCAACAATCTGCGCGTGATGCAGTATCTGGAACGCGAGCTGGGTGTGGCGGCAGACGCACGCAGCGACTGGATGCGGCACTGGATGGCGCAAGGGTTTGAAGCGATCGAAGCGATGCTGGCCGGGCATCCGTCCACCGGCGACTTCTGCGAAGGCGAGATGCCGACGCTGGCCGATTGCTGTCTGGTGCCGCAGCTGTACAACGCGCGCCGGTTTGCGCTGGATCTGTCGCCGTATCCGAACCTGCTGCGGATCGAGGCCAATTGCCAGGCGCTGGATGCCTTCCGTGCCGCTCTGCCCGAAGCCCAGCCGGACGCGCCGCCGGCGTGATGGATGGCGCGCCGTGGCAATCCCCGCAGCGCGCAGCGTGGCTCAGCTGAAGGCGTCGGGTGCGTTGAAGGTGTCGGCGTAGGGATCGTGTTCGCCGGCACCGCCTTCGGACAGGCGGATTTTCAACGCCAGACCATCGCGCGAATCGGCCTTGCGCAGCGCTTCTTCCAGCTCGATGCGGCCGTCCTTGTACATCGCGAACAGGTCCTGGTCGAAGGTCTGCATGCCTTCCTGCAGCGAGCGCTCCATTGCTTCCTTGACCTCGTGCACCTGGCCACGGCGGATGATGTCGCGGATCAGCGGCGTGTTGATCAGGATTTCGGCCGCCGGCAGGCGTTTGCCGTCATTGCCGACCACCAGACGCTGGCTGATGACCGCCTTCAGGTTCAGCGACAGGTTCATCAGGATGTTCTTGTGCGCGGCCTCGGGGAAGAAGTTGAGGATGCGCTCGAGCGTCTGGTCGGCGTTGTTGGAGTGCAGCGTGGCCAGGCACAGATGGCCGGTTTCGGCGAAGGAGATGGCCGCCTCCATCGTCACCTGATCGAGGATTTCGCCGATCAGGATCACGTCCGGCGCCTCGCGCATCGCGTTCTTCAGCGCGTTGTGGAAGCCGTGCGTATCGAGCCCGACCTCGCGCTGGTTGACGATGGATTTCTTGTGCCGGTGCAGGAATTCGATCGGATCCTCGACCGTGAGGATATGGCCGGTGGTGTTGGTGTTGCGGTGATCGATCATCGCCGCCAGCGAGGTCGATTTGCCCGAGCCGGTGGAGCCGACAACCAGCACCAGCCCGCGCGGCTCCATGATGATGTCCTTCAGGATCGGCGGCAGCTTGAGCTGCTCGATCGTCGGGATTTCGCTCTTGATCGCGCGGATCACCATGCCCACTTCGCCGCGCTGCTTGAACACGTTGACGCGGAAACGGCCGGCGTCCTTCACAGCAATCGCCATGTTCAGTTCCAGATCGCGCTCGAACTGCGGCACCTGGCCCTCGTCCATCAGCGAATAGGCGATCTTCTTGACCATGCCGGCCGGCAATCCCGTGCTGCCGAGCGGATAGAGCTTGCCCTCGACCTTGATGTTCACCGGTGCGCCGGTCGTCAGGAACATGTCCGAGGCGTTTTTCTCGGTCATGAGCTTGAGGAAGTAACCGATGTCCATGCGATGATCCCTGCTGGATTTTCTTGTGAGGTCCGAGTGCCGCTGGCGCGCGGGAATTGCGGGCAATGTGGCAGCGACGCCAGAATGTCCGGCATCGGGCCAGCGAAGGACCGCCCCCTTGGGGCTGCATGATATGACACGAAACGATTTGAAACTTCCACTTGTTGCACTGTTCCTCACTTGTTTGCTTGCCGCCTGTGCCAGCACGCCGCCGCCGCGCGACGCGCTGGATGCAGCCGACAGCCGTATTTCGCAGGCGCGCAAGGCGGGTGCCGAGGACTATGCGCCGGTGGAATTGGGGCGCGCGGTACAACGCCTGGCAGCTGCGGAAGTGGCCGTGGCCGAACGCGACTACGCGGGTGCCGAGCGCTATGCACAGCAGGCCGAACTGGAAGCGCAGCTGGCGCACCAGCGCTCGCAGGCCGCCGCCGGGCGCGAGGAAGTGCGCCGCCGGACCGAAGAAAATGCCCGTCTGCGGCGCGAGCTGCTGGGCGAAGGAGGTCAACCATGAAGCGCCTGGCGATGAAGCGTCTTGCCCCGGCATGCCTGTTGGGCGTCGGCCTGTTGCTGGCCAGCGGCGTGACGGCACAGAAGGTCGATGCCGAAGTCGAACGTCTGCGCAGCCAGCTGCGCACGCTGGAACGGGATTCGCTGCTCGGTGAACTGGCGCGGGTCGAGCGCTTGCGTGCGCAACAGGCGATCGACGCCTTGGCCGGTGCCAGCCGCCGCGACCGGCCTGACGCGCTGTTCGTGGCCGAACGTCGTGTCGATATTGCACGCGTCGCGGCCGAAGCGGAGTCGTACCAGCAGCAGATCCAGCTGCTGGAGCGCGAGCGCGACCGGATCCTGCTGGAAGCCAGCCGGCGCGATGCCGAAGCTTCGCGTCTGGAAGCCGAAAAGCTGCGCCTGCAGAGCTTGGCCCGGCTTGAAGAAGCGCAGCGGGCCCAGCAAGCCGCCGCCAGCGCCATGGCGCTGAGCGAGCTTTCCAGCGCCGAAGCCGACCAGGCCCGGCGTCTGGCCGAAGCGCAATCGCAGGAAGCCGCGCTGGCGCGGCGCGAGGCCGACCTGGCCTTTGCCGCCGCCGAAAGCCTGCGCCTGCAATTGCAGACCATGACCGCCACCAGCGAAGCACGTGGGCAGGTCATGACTCTGTCCGGTGACGCCTTCGCCAGTGGCCAGTCGCAGCTGCGTCCGGAAGCGCGTGCCAACCTCCAGCGCGTGGTCGAGTTCGTCAATCGTTTCCCGGACAAGACAGTGCTGATCGAAGGCCATACCGACAGCCAGGGCAGTGCCAACCTGAACCAGGTGCTGTCGCAGAAGCGCGCCGAAGCGGTACGCGAGGCGCTGCTGCAGGACGGTGTCGATGGCGCGCGCCTGAGTGCCGTCGGTCTTGGCAAGGATCGCCCGGTAGCCGACAACGCCAGCGCTGAAGGCCGGGCCCGCAACCGACGCGTGGAAATCGTCGTGCTGGACGCGCACTGAGGCGTAGTTTCAGTCTGGTTTCCCCGTCTGTGCGCGTTGCCGGGCCGGCTTTCCGCAGGTCACTTGCGGGGCTCCCACGGCCGGAGTAGGGTCGAAGCTGCCGGGGCACTGCTGCCCTGGCCCTGTGAAGGACTGGCCGAATGACGTTTCCCCGCCGCCTCGTATCGTCTCGCGTTCCATTGCTGAATCGGGCAGGGACGCAGACGAGGGGGCGGCGTTCGTGTGCCCGCGCACGCAGTGCGGCCCCGGCCGACATCACACCCATGGAACCAACTGCATCCGGTCCTGTCTTCACAGGAAGGCGCAGGCGTGTGCCTGCGCCGTCACCACGCTACCCACTGCAAGGAGGTTGATCGACATGTTCGAAGCGCATCCGCAAAGCGAGATCCACGCCCTGATGCAGAGTGACCAGGAATTCCGCCGCCTTTACCAGCGCCATCAGAAACTCGACAAGCAGGTGGCCGATGCCTCGTGCGGCGCATTGCCGCTGGCGCCGGGCACCTTGTCGCAGATGAAACGCGAAAAGCTTGCGGCCAAGAAGAGTCTGCTGCGCCGGCTTGAGAACAGCCGCCTGAATTGAGCGTCTACGCGACGCAAGCCACGGCCCGGCTCGATGTCCGGGTCGGTTCGGAAGACAACCGGAAAGGCCGGTCCTGTATGGGCCGGCCTTTGTTTTTGGACGTCGGCTGCGTCGGCTGCGTCGGCTGCATAGGTGCATAGGCTATAGGTCGGGATGAGCAACGCGAACCCTGGCACCGCAGTGTCCTCACCATGCGCTGTTGAAGCCCGCATTGTGAGCGTGATCGACTCCGCTCAGGCCGCCATGCCCACCGCACGCCGCACCCATGATTCGAAATGGCTGCGGTCGTAGCGCAGCAGGATGCGGGCATTGGCTGCGGCGCCGGTGCGCTGGTCCCAGTCGACCACGGTCATGCCGCGGGTGTACTGGCCTCCCAGCTCCACGCTGACGTGGCGTTCGGCGGTTTCCAGCGCCGCTTCGGGTGCAACGACATATGCCATCGCCAACGCATCGGCGCTGTGCCATTCGTCGCCGCGGCGGTCGATCGACCAGTTGCGGGTGTTGCAGGAGATCGCATCGTAGAAGCGCGCGATCGGGTGATCGGTGGCGAACCACTGGTTGCACTGCGCATGCGGCAGGCCGTGGCGCATCGTGGCCTCCCAGTCGACCAGTTCGAACTGCGGCCAGCGCTCGAACACGATACGCGCCGCTTCCGGATCAAAACCGGTGTTGAACTCGACCGGGATATGGGTGTTGCCGCGCCCGGTGACGGCGCCGCCCATGATGACCAGACGTGGCACGCGCTGCGGCAGGCTCGGATCGAGCGACAGCGCCAGTGCCAGATTGGTCAGCGGCCCGAGCATGACGAAGGTCAGTTCACCGGGGTGCTGGTGTGAAAGGCGCAGCATCGCCAGCGCGGCGTGTTCGGTTTCCGCGTTGCGCGCGGCGGGGGTGTAGCCGGTGTCGCCGAAACCGTCCTTGCCGTGCACGAAGGCGGCATCTTCCGGCGTGGCCACCAGCGGCAACGCGGCGCCGGGGAATACCGGTGCGTCGATGCCGGCTACTTCGCACAGCTTGAGTGCATTGCGCAGGGTGTGGTCCAGCCCGACATTGCCGGCAGTCACGGTCAGTGCGGCGATGCGGGTGTCCGGATGCGCATGCGCGATCAGGATCGCCAGTGCATCGTCCACGCCGGGGTCGGTGTCGATCAGCAGGTGTCGGGTCATCGGGTTTCCTCGAATTCAAACAAGTGTTGAGTCATATGGACGTTCCATGATGGCAGCTGGCTGCACTCAGGCGCTGGCATAGCGCACCGCGTGCCCGATCCAGCGTTCGATCAGCAGATCGGCCTGCTGCGGTGCGCGTGCCAGCAGCGCATCGGCGGCGGCCTGGACCTGCGGCAGCAGTGCAGCATCGCGCACCGGATCGGCGATGCGGAAACCGGCCAGGCCAGTCTGGCGGGTGCCAAGCAGTTCGCCCGGGCCGCGCAGTTCCAGATCCTTCTCGGCGATGCGGAAGCCGTCAGTGGTTTCACGCATCACTGACAGACGCTCGCGTGCCAGTTGCGACAGTGGTGTCTGGTACATCAGCACGCAGGTCGAAGCCGCCGCACCGCGACCGACCCGGCCGCGCAACTGGTGCAGCTGCGCCAGGCCGAGGCGTTCGGCGTTCTCGATCAGCATCAGGCTGGCGTTGGGCACGTCGACGCCGACTTCGATCACCGTGGTGGCGACCAGCAGCTGGATGTCGCCGGCCTTGAAGGCGGCCATCGTGGACTGCTTTTCAGCCGGCTTCATGCGGCCGTGGATCAGGCCGACGTTCACTTCGGGTAGTTGCTCGCGCAACAGCTCGTAGGCGCTCTGGGCGGCCTGGGCGTCGATCTTCGGCACACCGGGCGCGGGCGGGTCTTCGCTTTCCTCGATCAGGGTGCAAACCCAGTAGGCCTGCCGGCCCTCGATGCAGGCGGCGCGGATGCGCTCGATCAGTTCACCGCGGCGCTGCGCGTTGATCGCCACGGTCTGCACCGGGGTGCGGCCCGGCGGCAGTTCATCGATCACGGAAATATCCAGATCGGCATAGGCGGTCATCGCCAGCGTGCGCGGGATCGGGGTGGCGGTCATCACCAGCTGGTGCGGGATGCGCTCGCCGGCGTTGTCGCGTGCCGTGCCGGGCGCGTTGCGGCCCTTGTCGCTCAGCGCCAGACGCTGGTGCACGCCGAAGCGGTGCTGTTCATCGACGATCACCAGCCCAAGGTTGGCGAAGGCCACGTGTTCCTGCACCAGGGCATGGGTACCGACCACGATCGGCGCGCCAGCCGTGATGCGTTCCAGCGCCGCAGTGCGGGCCTTGCCCTTGACCTTGCCGGCCAGCCACACCAGCTCAATGCCCAGCGGCGTGAACCAGTTCTGGAAGGCCTGGGCGTGCTGTTCGGCGAGCAGTTCGGTCGGGGCCATCAGCGCCACCTGGGCGCCGGATTCGATCGCCGTCAGTGCCGCCAGTGCCGCGACGATGGTCTTGCCGGAGCCGACATCGCCCTGCACCAGGCGCAGCATCGGCTGGTTTTGCGCCAGATCCTGCGTGATGGTGTCCAGCACGCGTTGCTGCGCGCCGGTCAGCGCGAACGGCAGCGCCGCCAGTAGTTTGCGTGCGAGCTCGCCGGGCGGGTTCAAGGCCGGCGCTCCCCTGCGCTTCATCGCCAAGCGCTGGCGGCGCAGGCTGAGCTGATGGGCGAGCAGTTCTTCCAGCGCCAGGCGCTGTTGTGCCGGATGGCGGTGCTGGGCCAGCGCCGCGTGGTCCACATCCGCAGGCGGGCGGTGCAGCAGTCGCACCGCATCGCGCCAGCTCGGCAGGCGGGTGTCGCCGAACAGCGTGGCGGGCAGCAGCTCCAGCGTGTCGTCGTCGGGCAGGTGGTCCAGTGCATGGCCGATGATGCGCGCCAGTTGCACCGGGCCGATGCCTTCGACCGCCGGATAGACCGGATCCAGCCGCTCACCCAGCACCAGTTCGGCGTCCTGGTCCAGCAGGCGGTAGCTGGGGTGCACCATTTCCATGCTGAACTGGCCGCCGCGCGCCTCGCCGTGGCAGAGGATGCGGCTGCCGACACGGAAGGCCTGCACCTGCGCCGCACGGAAATGGAAAAAGCGCAGCACCAATGTGGCGCCGGAATCATCGCCGACCGCCACGCGCAGCATCGGCCGGCCACGGAAACCGCGTTCCACCGCTTCCACCCGGCCGTGCACCTGTGCCGGCTGGCCTTGGCGCAGTTGTGCGATCGGGGTCAGCCGGGTGCGGTCTTCGTGCCGCAACGGCAGGTGCAGCCACAGATCCTGCAACGTGCCCAGCCCGCGCGCGGCAAGTTTGGCGGCCAGTTGCGGGCCGACGCCGCGCAGGATGTCGACGGCCTGACGGGCAGGGTCCGGCTTCACGCTGTTGTCCGTTCGTGTGACGCTGGCGACGGACTCAGTCCAGCACCATCACCGCGTCCACTTCGACCTGCGCGCCGCGCGGCAGCGCCGATACCTCGATCGTGGAACGGGCCGGATACGGCGCGCTGAAGAATTCGGCCATCACCGCGTTCACTTCGGAAAAGCGCGACAGATCGGTCAGGTAGATGCCGACCCGTGCAATCTGCGGCAGGCCGGCACCGGCCGCCTTGCACACCGCCGCCAGATTGGTGAACACCTGCCGCGCCTGCGCCGCGACATCATCGGAGACCAGCTCCATCGTGGCCGGATCCAGCGGCAACTGGCCGGACAGGTAGACGGTGTTGCCGGCCTTCACGGCCTGCGAATACGGCCCGATGGCAGCCGGTGCGGCATCGGTATGAATGATCTGGCGGGACATGGCGGAAACCCTGGGTGAAGGAAGGAAACCGCAAGTTTAGCTGTCCTGTACCAAGGATGGTGCCGGGTTGAGGCCATGTCAGGATGGCATCTTGACTCTATTCAATGCCTGATGTCCGGCGATGAGGTGCGCAGCGAGGCGTACAGCAGGAATATCGAGATCAGACCAGGAAACAGGACTGCGGACTCGAGCAGCCAGTGCCAAAGGAATACGTTTGGAGACCCTTGGCAATCGGCACAGTCCATGCCCCCGTGACGGATGACAAAGCCGACGCGACCTATCCAATGAAATGCCGGCACCACGAGCGCCAGTGCGGAAAGTGACAGCGCGGCACGTGTTGCCCATCGCCAACGGGCCAGCGCACCAAGCGAAACGCCCTGCCAGAGTATGAGGAAGGCTGCCCAAGCCAAGATCGCCGGCGTGAATTGCCAGCGGGTGAGCGCGACGAACCACAGTACGACACAGCCGACGAAGAGCACATGGACATAGGGGGCGATCCGTATGGCAAATGCACCTGCTCGCGACCAGACGGTAGTGACCTGGGCATCCATCGGTGCACCCTCAGCGCCGCTGCACCCCGATCACCACCGGCAGGCGGCGGACGCGGCGGATGACGTCGGCCAGGTGCTTGCGGTCGCGCACGTCGATCGAGAACACAATCACGGCCGAGCGCAGATCGCGTTCCTGGTATTCGACGTTGTCGATGTTGGCTTCGGTTTCGGCGATGGCGGCGGCGACGCCGGCCAGCACACCGGGCTTGTTTTCCACTTCCACCCGGATCGCGGAGCGGAAATCACCGCTGACTTCGCGGCTCCAGCCGATCGGCACCCAGCGCTCCGGGGATTTGCGCAGTTCCGGCACGTTCGGGCAGTCGGCGCGGTGCACGACGATGCCCTTGCCGGTGGACATGAAACCGATGATGTCGTCGCCCGGCACCGGCAGGCAGCAGGTCGGGAAACTCAGCACGCCGCGTTCGGCGCCGGTGATCTTGATCTTTTCGCTGCTCAGCACATGCGGTTCGTGGGTCTGGCCGTCGACGCCGCGGGTCAGCGACTGCGCGACCTGCAGCGCGATGCGGTTGCCCAGCGCGATTTCGGCCAGCAGGTCTTCCAGCCGCCGCAGGCGCGCGTCGGTCAGGTATTGCTCCAGCACCTTGGCCGGGATCCGGTCGAGCGAGCTGTCGACCGATTCCAGTGCGCGGTCCAGCATGCGGTGGCCCAGTTCCACCGCGTCTTCGTGCTGCAGGTGCTTGAGGAAGTGCCGGATCGCGGTGCGCGCGCGGCTGGAGACGACCCATTCCAGCCAGCTCGGATTGGGCGCGGCCGATGGCGCGGTGATGATTTCCACGGTCTGGCCGCTGGCCAGGCGGGTGCGCAGCGGTGCCAGTTTCTTGTCGATGCGCGCGGCCACGGCGTGGTCGCCGACATCGGTGTGCACCGCGTAGGCGAAATCCAGCGCGGTGGCATTGCGCGGCAGCGAGAGGATGTCGCCCTTGGGCGAGAACAGGTAGACCTCGTCGGGGAACAGGTCGACCTTGACGTTGTCGAGGAATTCGAGCGAGGAACCGGCTGCCTCCTGCGATTCCAGCAGGCTGGCAAGCCACTGCTGGGCACGGGTCTGGGCGCTGTTCTGCGCGCTGTCCGGGGACTTGTAGAGCCAGTGCGCGGCGATGCCGCGTTCAGCCACCTGGTCCATTTCCTCGGTGCGGATCTGCACTTCGATCGGCGAGCCGTACGGGCTGAACAACAATGTGTGCAGCGACTGGTAGCCGTTGGCCTTGGGGATCGCGATGAAATCGCGGAAGCGCGCATCGACCGGCTTGTAGAGGCCATGCACCGAGCCCAGCGCCATGTAGCACTGCATCGTTTCATCGACGATGACGCGGAAGCCGAACACGTCCATCACCTGGTCCAGCGTCTTCTGTTCCAGCTTCATCTTGCGGTAGATGCTGTACGGCGACTTCACCCGCCACACCAGACGGTGCGGAATGCTGTCCTGGGTGAGCTTGTGGGCCAGCGCGGTTTCGATCTTGTCCATCGCCTCGCGACGCGAGGCCGGCAGGGTCTTGACGTGGCGGGTGATCACCGCGTGGCGCTTGGGGTACAGGCCCTTGAAGCCCAGATCCTGCAACTCGCCCTTGACCCGGTTCATGCCCAGGCGCTGCGCGATCGGGGCGTAGATGTCGAGGGTTTCGCGCGCGATGCGGCGGCGTGAATCCGGTGCCATCGCGCCAATGGTGCGCATATTGTGCAGGCGGTCGGCGAGCTTGATCAGGATCACGCGCAGATCACGCGCCATCGCCAGCAGCATCTTGCGGAAACTCTCAGCGGCGGCTTCCTGGCGGCTGCTGAAGCGGACCTTGTCCAGCTTGGTGACGCCATCGACCAGTTCGGCCACGGTTTCACCGAATTGCGCGGCGATGCGCTCGCGCTCGATCGGGGTGTCTTCCAGCACATCGTGCAGGATCGCGGCGCAGATGGTTTCCACATCCATGCCCAGTTCGGTCAGCAGCATCGCGACCGACACCGGGTGGGTGATGTAGGCCTCGCCGCTCTTGCGGTACTGGCCATCGTGGGCCAGCGCGCCGAGCCGATATGCCTGGTAGACCAGGTCGACCTGGTCTTCCGGCAGGTAGGCGCGCACGCTGCGCAGCAGCTCCTCGACCAGTTCGGGACAGGGGTCGGGGCCGAGTTCGGTGGCAGCGGGAGGTGGAGAAAGGGAAGTGCCCATGCCGCCAGCCTACGCAGCGCAGACGGGCAGGGCAATGCTGGTGCGGGACGGTCGTGCAGGCATGCCTGTCGCCGTCAGCGGATCAAAGGTCGTCGGCGCCTTTGGCGAGGTCGTCATCGACCTCGGCGGCGGCCCATTCCAGGGCTTCGCGTTCGCGGCGTTCGCGCTCGACCCGGTCGACTTCGTCGATCATGGTTTCGTCGATGCTGCGTGCGGCGATTTCGCGCAGTGCCAGCACGGTGGGCTTGTCGTCCTGCTCTTCGCCCTCCAGCGTGCTCGGCGCACCCTTGGCGAGCTGGCGCGCACGACGCGAGGCCATGACGACCAGTTCGAAGCGGTTGTCGACCACTTCAAGACAATCTTCTACGGTGACACGTGCCATGGGGATCCTCGGCGGAAGTCGGAAATTCAGCGGAACCGCTTATTCTACGCAAGCCCTTGCTGCACAGGCAAATCCTGCCGCTGAAGGAGGTGGCGGTCGGTTCAGCGCAGCAGGGCCTGGATCAGTTCCTCGTGGCGCTGCGCCTGGGCCGGGCAGCGCAGGCGCTGGCTGCGCACGATGGCGCAGATGTCTTCGACCGCCTGTTCGAAATCCTGGTTGATGACGATGTAGTCGAATTCGTGTGCGTGTTCGATTTCACCACGCGAATCGGCGAGCCGACGCAGGATGGTTTCCTCGTTGTCCTGGGCGCGGGTGCGCAGGCGGCGTTCCAGTTCCTGGCGCGAGGGCGGCAGGATGAAGATGGTGACGCAGTCCGGCACTTTCTCGCGCACCTGGCGCGCGCCCTGCCAGTCGATCTCCAGCAGCACATCGCGACCGTCGGCGAGCAACGGTTCCACCGACTGGCGCGCGGTGCCCTTGTAGTCGCCGTGGACCTGGGCATATTCGAAGAAATCCCCGGCCGCGATCATGCTGCGGAAGGTGTCGGCGCTGACGAAGTGGTAGTGCTCGTCGTGGCGCTCGCTCGGGCGCGGTGCGCGCGAGGTGAAGGAAATCGACAGCGAGATGCCAGGCTCGCGTTTCAGCACGGCATTGACCAGCGAGGACTTGCCGGCACCGGATGGGGCCGAGACGATGAAAAGGCAGCCACGATGCGCGATCATCGTGGCGACGGCCCGGTAGGAAAGAGGGCGATGCTCAAGCGGGATGGCTCCGGCGGGCGCGGGATGCGCCGCGTGCGAGCGCGACATGGTACACCGCCGGCCGGCGCGGATCATCGCCCGCGCCGCAGAGTGGATCAGAAGACGAAGGTGATGCCGACCACGCGCGCTTGCCCGTCACTGATCTGCACCCGGCAGGTCAGGGTCTGGGCGTATTCGGATTGCAGGCCGGTATCGAAGGTGACCGGCGCCTGCATCGTGTAGATGCCGTTGTCTTCCAGCTTCACGCTGTGCAGCAGTGCCTTGCTGTCCACCTGCAGCATCTTGCCCTGCGAGCGCTGTTCGGCCTCGGCCTCGCAGGCGCTGGCGGCTTGTGATTCAGCGGACTGCCCGCAGCCCGCCAGCAGCGCGCTTAGGCTGATCATCGTGGCGCTTGCCAGTCGCCGGTGGGTGCCCATGGCCGATCTCCCTGTCGTGACACACGATCATCGGGGCCACATCGGAAGTACGCGCGGGTGTTTCCGATGTGGACCCAGTCAGGAAAATAACGCAATTGGCGCGGCTTTTCCGCGATTTTGCGGATTTCGGCGGGAGTTGACGATTCTTGACATTGTCGCCGCTGCGACCGGTATCAGTAGCGTGGCACCGCTGGATCGATTTCGACCGACCAGGCGTCGATGCCGCCTTCGACGTTGTAGAGATCGTGGAAGCCGAGGCTGCGGAAATGCTCGGCGGCCTGGCGGCAGGACTGGCCGTGGTGGCACAGGAACGCGATGGGCATTTCCTTGGGCAGGGCTTCCAGGCGCGCGCGCGAACCTTCGTCGAGGACTTCGTGCGGCGGTGGGAACGGCGCGACGGCGCGGGCCTGGGCCGGGCGGATGTCGATCACGTCGATGCTGCCGGCGGCGATGCGGTCGTGCAGTTCGCGCACGCTGATGGATTTGACCGGCGGCGGTGCATTCGGGTTGCGGATCACCAGGCCGGCGCCGCGCACGTCTTCGACCCAGTCGATTTCCAGCCCGCGTGCGCGCTGCGCACTGGCCAGATCGAAATGCACCTTGATGCCCTGCGATTCGGAAACCACATCACCGGCACCGGCCGGGGCCAGCTGGAACTGGGCTTCGTAGCGGGCGCCGATGGAAAGGTGCAGCGCCATGCCGTTTGCGTCGGCCATCGCGCCGCGGATCGCGTCGGCGGCGGCGGCGGTGATGCTGATCTGCGGCGGAGTACGGTCCGGCGCCGGCACACCGAGCAGGCCGAACAGCTCGCCGCTGTCCATCAGCCCGGCGATGATGTCGCTGCCGCCGACCAGTTCGCCCTTGATGTACAGCTGCGGGATCGTCGGCCAGTTGCCGTAGGCCTTGATGCCTTCGCGGATCTCCGCATCGGCCAGCACGTTGACGCCGGCGTAGTCGACGCCGAGGCTTTCCAGGATGCCGGAAGCCTTGGCCGAGAAGCCGCATTGCGGCGCACCCGGCACGCCCTTCATGAACAGCACGACGGCATTTTCGTCCAGCAGTGACTGGATGCGCTGGCGCACGGCAGGATCAAGCGACATGGCGGAATTCCTTGCGATAGAGGGGGAACATGCGCGCCATTGTAGGGCCGCGCGTTGCAACCGGAGGTGATGCAGGTCAGCCGGGGTATCCGCCACCGCCTGCACTGGCGGTGGCGGGCAGGACTTGGGATCAGCCGTTCAGCGCGTCATCCAGATCACGGCGCAGGTCCGCGACATCCTCGACGCCGACCGAAAGCCGGATCAGATTGTCGTGGATGCCGAGTTTTTCCCGGCTGGCGGCTGGCACCGAGGCGTGGGTCATGATCGCCGGATGGTTGACCAGACTTTCCACGCCGCCCAGCGACTCGGCGCAGGCGAACAGTTCGGTGCGTTCCATCGTGCGCCGCGCGCCGTCCAGGCCGCCCTTGACGTAGACGCTGATCATGCCGCCGAAGCCGTGCATCTGGCGCTTGGCCAGCGCGTGCTGCGGGTGCGAGTTCAGGCCCGGATGGATGACCTTTTCCACCTTCGGATGGGTTTGCAGCCACTGCGCCAGTTCCAGCGCGTTGTCGCAGTGCGCGCGCATGCGCAGGTGCAGCGTCTTCAGCCCGCGCAGCGCGAGGAAGCTGTCGAACGGCCCCTGCACCCCGCCAACCGCGTTCTGCAGATAGGTCATCTTTTCGGCCAGTTCGGCATCGTCACCGACCACGGCGATGCCGCCGACGATGTCGGAGTGGCCGTTGAGGTATTTGGTGGCCGAATGCATCACCAGATGTGCGCCCAGTTCCAGCGGCCGCTGCAGGATCGGCGAGGCGAAGGTGTTGTCCACGGCCAGCAGGATGTTGCGCTTGCGGGCGAACTCGGCCAGACGCTCCAGATCGACGATCTTGAGCAGCGGGTTGGTCGGGGTTTCGCACCAGATCAGCCGGGTTTCCGGGCGCACGGCGGCGGCCAGCGCGTCCATGTCGTTCAGATCGACAAAGCTGGTCTGGATGCCGGCGGAGCGGCGCCGCACGCCTTCCAGCAGGCGGAAGGTGCCGCCGTAGACATCGTCCATGCAGATCACATGGCTGCCGGCATCCAGCGCTTCCAGCACCGTGGAGGTTGCGGCCAGGCCGGAGGCGAAGGCGTAGCCGTGCTGGCCGCTTTCCAGCGCCGCCACGCAGCGCTCGTAAGCGAAGCGGGTGGGATTGTGGCTGCGGCTGTATTCGAAGCCCTGATGCACGCCGGGGCTTTGCTGCACGTACGTCGAAGTGGCGTAGATCGGCGTCATCACCGCGCCGGTGGACGGATCGGGAGATTGGCCGGCGTGGATGGCAAGGGTGCCAAGACCGTGGGACTTGGGGTGGTTCATGCGTGCATTCACATGCTGGGAAAAGGTTTCCATCATAGCTGTTGATGGCCGTGTGCTGGCCGTGGCCAGGTTGCGCAGCGGGCATCAGCTCATGCCCGGATACAACGGCGCGCCTGCCATCCAGACAGGTAGACGGGATGTGGTGGGGTGGTTGGGCGCTTTGCTTCCGGGTTCAGGCCCAGAGCAGGCCCAGTTCCAGTTCGATGGCGTCGAAGGGTGGAATCCGCACCACGTCCTCTTCGGAGTGGCTGGCGGTCAGCAGCCAGTGTGCGTCGCGACGTTCGTAGGCTTCCAGCGTGCGCAGCTCCGGGTCGATCAGCCACAGGTGGTGGACGCCGGCCTGGGCGTAGATCGGCATTTTCCGGACCCGGTCCAGCCGTGCGGTGGCGGGCGAAAGGATTTTGCAGACCCAGTCCGGTGCAAGTTCGAACCATGCGGTTTCGGGCAGGGTCGGTATGCGCTCACGCTGCCAACCGGAGAAGTCGGGTACCAGCACATGGCCGTCCAGATGACATTCCGGCTCGAACAGGATCCACCAGCCGCCCGGGCCACCGCGTCCCTGATGGAACGGCGCGCCAAGCTCGAAACCTAGTGCAGAGCCGGCCTGGGCATGTCTGGGTGCCGGGCGCGGATGGCTGTACAACGTGCCATCGACGATCTCGCCTACCCGGTGGGGTGGCAGCGCGAGCAGGTCGTCGTAGGTGGCAAGGCGGGGCGCGGGTGTGGACATGCGGTCACTGTAACCCGCCGCCGCTGCGCGCGCAGCCACGGCGGAAGCGGGATGTTGGGATGTGCCGCGTGCTTACTGCACCCGCCGCCGCAGCCAGTTCAGCAGATCGATGCGGGTGATCAGGCCGAGGAAGCGTTCGCCGTCCACGACGATGGCGACGTGGCCGCGGTTGAACACCGGCAGCAGCGCTTCGACTGGCGAATTCACGCTGATCTTCTCCAGTTGTTCCACCATCGCGGTGGAGACCGGATCGCGGAAGCGGGTTTCGTCGCCGTAGACGTGCAGCAGCACGTCGGATTCATCGAGGATGCCGACGATGCGGTCGCCGTCCATGACCGGCAGCTGGCTGACGTCGTACAGCTTCATGCGCTGGTAGGCCACGGTCAGCAGGTCGGCCGGGCCGACGACGACGGTGTCGCGCTGGCTGTAGGGGCGCAGGATCAGGTCGCGCAGGTCGCCGTGCTGTTCGCGCTCGATGAAACCGTTGTCCAGCATCCAGTAGTCGTTGTACATCTTCGACAGGTATTTGTTGCCGGTATCCGGCACCAGCGAGACCACGCGCTTGGGTTCGGTCTGTTCGCGGCAGTAACGCAAGGCGGCGGCGAGCAGGGTGCCGGTGGTCGAGCCGCCGAGGATGCCTTCCCTGGCCAGCAGTTCGCGTGCGGTCAGGAAGCTCTCCTTGTCGGGGATCGCGTAGGCTTTTTTCACACGGGAGAAGTCGGAAATATCCGGCAAGAAGTCCTCGCCGATGCCTTCGACCATCCAGCTTCCGGACTTGGCGCTGAGCACGCCTTCGTTGATGTACTGGGTCAGGATCGAGCCGACCGGATCGGCCAGGATCAGTTCGGTGCCGGGCGAGTGCTCGGCGAAACAGCGCGACAGCCCGGTCATCGTGCCGGACGAGCCGCAGCCGAACACGAAGGCGTCGATGCGCCCGTCCATCTGGCGCAGGATTTCCGGGCCGGTGGTTTCGTAATGCGCGCGCGGGTTGTCCGGGTTGCCGAACTGGTTGATGAAGTACGCGCCGGGTGTTTCCTGCGCGATGCGTTGCGCCATGTCCTGGTAATACTGCGGATGGCCCTTGGCCACGTCCGAGCGGGTCAGCACCACTTCCGCGCCCATCGCCTTCAGGTTGAAGATCTTCTCGCGGCTCATCTTGTCCGGCACCACGAGGATCAGCCGGTAGCCCTTGGCCTGCGCCACCAGCGCCAGGCCGATGCCGGTGTTGCCGGCGGTGCCTTCGACCAGGGTGTCGCCGGGTTTGATCTTGCCGGCTTTCTCCGCCGCTTCGATCATCGACAGGCCGATGCGATCCTTGATCGAGCCGCCGGGGTTGGCGCTTTCCAGTTTCAGATACAGCTCGCAGGGGCCAGTATCGAGGTGGCGGAGCTTGATCATCGGCGTGTTGCCGATCAGTTCGAGGACGCTGTTGTGGACGCTCATGCAAAAGGCCGTGGGGCGAGTGGGGCAAGGCCCGGAATGATAGCCCGCCTTGCAGGCCGGGCCGCACCGGAGGTGATGCCGGGATGGCCGGCAAGGTCAGGGCGTGTGCGGCGGGGAGCGGGGTTTGGGCAGGTAGGCGGCCTGCTCGTCGAACCATTTCTTCGCACCGGCCAGATGGAATTCGCGTTCGCCGTGGGCCAGTTGCAGGCCCATGCCGAGCAGGCCCCAGCGCGCGTAGAGCTGGCCGTCCGGCTTTTGTTCGCCCAGGCGCAGGCGCGCCTGCACGTCGAAGCGTTCGTTGCTGGCGAAGACGTGGTCCAGCGTCACGCGCTGGCCGCGCATTTCCACCTGCGCTGACACCTTGGTCTGGCCGGCATCGATCGTGCGCCTGATCCAGCGCGGGAAGCGTTTGCGTTGCGCGAACATCGACAGCAGCGGCGCGATGTTGAGCATGTCGACCTGGGCCGAGGCGGTCAGGTCCAGTGGTTCGCCCAGCGTGACCTGGCCATCGCGGATATCGGCGCTGGCCCACCAGTTTTCGACGCGTTCGTCGGCCGGTTCGACGATTGCGGCGCGGCGCAGCGAGATGCGGGTGCCGGGCAGCGAGAAGTGGCGGTCTTCCAGGCTGCCGGCTTCCAGTTGTGCGTCGATATCCAGATCGCTGCGCAACACCATGTCGCCCAGTCGCAGCGCTGCGCCGGAGGCGGCCAGGCGCAGGCGGCCGCCGTTGCGGTCCCGTGGCACCTGCATCCGCATGTCGGCGCCGATGCGGCCGCTGCCGGACAGCAGTTGCACGCCATCGCGCGGCAGGTAGCGGTTGAAGCGGGAAAGATCGGGCAGGCGCACATCGCTGAACTGAAGACGCGCATCGAGCCGGTCGCGCATCTGCATCAGATTGCCACTGGTGACCAGCTCCAGCAGCAGGTCGCGGCCTGAACCCAGCACCTGCGCCCCGTCACTGGCGGGTGACAGGTCGAAGCGATCCAGCCGCACTTCGGCGTGGGCCTGCGGCTGGCCGTCCTCGCCCGGGGTGAAGCGTGCACGGGCGCGGGCCGCGCCGTGGAACAGGTGCGAATAGGCCTGCAATTTGAAATCAGCCTCGTGCACGGTGACTTCGGTGCCGGCTGCCAGTTGCCCTTCGGCCAGCAGGATGCGGCCTTCGACATCGCCGCGACCGTCCAGGGTGAAACCGCGCAGCTTTGTCAGCAGCGGCTGCACCAGTGCCAGTGAGGAAAAGCGCGCATGCAGATCGATTTCGCCTTCGAGCCGATCCCAGTGCGGCTCCCAGGGCGGCAATGGAAGCTGGTTGGAATCCAGCCGCAGCCGCGCGCGGGCGCGTTGCAGCAGGTCCGCGACCGGTGGCAGATCCAGTTGCATGCGCAAACGGCCATCGCCGGCATCCAACCGCAGCAGCGCGTCGTCATCGGCGTGGTTGCCGGCATGAGTCACGGCGCGGATCGGGGTGCGCAGCAGCAGCTCGCTCTCGTTGCCGATCTGGCCGTGATCCAGCCGCACATGCGCAGCCAGCGTGCCCAGCCCCGGATACAGTTCCGAGCTGACATCGAAGCTGTCGTCCACGGCCAGTTCGATGCCCGGCGTGGCGCCGTCCAGGTGCGCGTCGAGTTGCAGCAGCGCCAGCATCGCCAGGCCGGGATGTTCGCGCCGGCGGTGCGGGGAAATCTGCGCCTGTGCTTCCAGTTGCAGTTCGCGCAGCAGTTCGCGTTCACCGCGCCGCGCGCTGGCTCCATCCAGTTGCAGGGTTGAGGATTCCAGTGCGAACTCGCCGCCGCGCAGCTGATGGCGCCAGCTTGCCCGCGCCTTCGCGCGGCCGCTGATCTCAAGCTGGTTGAAGGAAAAATGCAGCGGCGAATCCACTTCCACATTCTGGAATACCAGCCGCAAGGCGTTGTCGCGCGGTGGCATCGGGGCGATGTCGTTGTCCATCCGCTGCACCGCGATCCGGGGTGCCTGGCCGTGGATCGCAGTGAAGCGCAGTTCCTTGCGCAGCAGCGGCCACAGCGCGATGCGACCGCTGACCTTTTCGGCCTGGATCCGCCACGCGTTGCGCCGCGCCTGGCCGCGCATGTCCACATCCCACAGCGTGATATGGCCCGGCCACAGCATCAGGCCGCGCTGCCATTCCAAGGTGAATTTTTCCGGTTTGCGGTTGAGCAGCGGTTCGAGCAGCGCAGTGTTGAGCAGCACGTTGGCGCTGACCAGATACAGCGCCACCCCGATCAGCGCGATGCGCAGCAGGCGCCACGCGCGCGGCCGTTGCGGAGGCGGTGTGGTGCTCATTCGAGCGTGAACCATTGCACCTCGACGCGGCGGTTCTGGTCGCTGTCGGGGCCGGCCGGCTCTTCCCAGCCGCGTCCGACCAGTTCCAGCCGCGATTCGGGGATGTTCGGATAGCGTTGCAGCAGCGCCTCACGCACCGCCTGCGCGCGCTGGCGCGACAGTTCCATCGCCTTCAGTGCCATGTTGCGGACCAGTGCCTGGCTGCCCTGTTTCTCGAATTCGGCCCGGCGCGCGTCGTCGACATGGCCGCGCAGCAGCACGATCGAGCCGGGGCTGACCTGAAGGTAATTGCGGATGGTTTCCAGATATTGCAGGTTCTGCGGCGCGTCGCGCTCCAGCACTGCCGAGTTGGGTTCGAAGAAGAAGCGGATGTCGCGGCTCAGCAACGCATCGCCTTCCAGCGAAATGGTGCCGCTGCCGGTACGGATCGGCGCGATCGCGATGGTCTGGTGGGCGAACTGGCCGTCGGCGGCGAGCGCATCCAGGTGCGTGCTGTCGACGAAACGCGTCGGATCGGCCGGGTTGCGGACCAGATTGCCGTAGGCCAGCACCGAGGACTGGTAGATGCCCTGGAACGAGCCGGCCGCGTCGATCTGGCCGTTGAAGAAGGCCAGGTTCTCCGGCAGGTTGGACAGATGCACCTTGCGCAGTTCGGCCTCGGTATCGGCGCGGCTCCAGTCGAAGGCGCGCGCGATGGTGTCCAGTTGCGCGTCGGGCTGGTCGCGTACCAGACGGTTGCCTTCCAGCAGGCCGTGCACCAGCCCCTTGACCCATTCGGGATGGTTTTGCGCGAAGCCGCGGTTGACCAGCAGCAGGTCGGCGATGATCAGCAGGTTGCGGTTGGACACCAGCACCTTGGCGCCGCCGCCGGATGCGGCCACGACCTCGTCGGTGCGCGGCGACCAGCCGACGCAGCCGTGCAGGCCCGGCTCGCGGCTCGCGCGCTCAGCCTCGTAGGCATCGCAGGCGACGAAGGCGTCCTCGTAGAACACCAGCCCCAGTTCGTTCGCCGCCGGTTTGGCGTCCAGATCGCGCAGCACCTTGACCGGCACGCTGGCTTCGGAGGCGAGGTAACGGATAAAGAATTCGCTTTCGTTGAACTGCGAGGCCGCCAGGGTCTTGCCCTTGAGCTGGTTGACCGAGGTGATGCCGGTATCCACGACAACCTGGTCGGCGCCGCGCGAAAAACCGATCTGCGCCGGCACCACGATGTCGAACTGGCGTCCGAGCACGGCCAGCGCATCGGCCGTCGTCACCGAGGCCGCGATACGGCCGTTGTTGAGCTTGGACCAGCCTTCTTCCTCGGCCAGCACCAGACGCACCTGGAAACCGTAATTCCTTGCAAAGAACGAATCCGGGTTCGGCGCCAGACCGCCATTGGCGACGACCAGGCCGGCGTAGCCGGCGTATTCACTGATGTCCACATCGATGATGTCGCCCTGCGGCTGGTAGGGCGCGGCGGCGTCCAGCACCGGCAGCGTGGTCAGTGGTTCGATCGGGTCCGATGCATTGATCGCGCGATCACGGAGCTGCATGGCGGTGCCGGGAGAATCGCCTGGATCGCCGGGGCGGGTGTCACGCAATACCAGCCAGCCGCCGAGCGCCAGCAGGCCCAGCACCAGCAACAGCGTGATGACGATACCGATCGCGCCACCGCGCTGATGGGCGGTGCCAGGCGAGGTGCAGCAGGCAAAGCGGAGGGCTTTCATCGGGAGACTCCTTCGGGCGCGCGTTTCGAAGACGGGGTGCGGCCGCCGCGCAATACGCGCGAGGGCAGTGAGGCGGTTTCATCCAGATCCAGCGCGCCGAGCAGATCACGCTGGCTGTCGAGCCAGCGGTCGGCCTCGTTGAAGGCCGAGGTCAGCGCGTCGAGCGAGCTGCCGATGCGGCGCTCATCGCCGGACAGCAATGCCTGTTCGCGGATCAGCGCGACCTGCTGGTCGATGCGGGCCAGTTCGGCGTGGATGCGTTCCTTGCGCCGCGCCGCTTCAAGGTGTGCGGACTGGCGCGCATCGATGACCTGCTTTTGCTGTTGCAGGCTGCGGCGCAGCTCGCTGTCCAGATCCGGCTGCGCCAGACGGGCGTCGATCTGGTCTTCCTGTTGTTGCAGGCGTTCGCTTTCCTCGCCCGCCGTCGCCACCACCTGGCTGATCGCCTGGCCGGCGCTGAGCATGCGCAGATGCAGCCAGACCAGTTGCTCGATGCTGTCGGTATGGGTGCGCATGATCGGGTCGGCCTGCAACAGCGCGATGATGTCGCTGGCACGCTGTTCCAGCGCCTGCTGGCGGGCGCGGCGTTCGCCGGAAAGACCGTCGAGCAGGTGGCGGTAGCGGCGTTCGGCCGGGTCATCGGCATCGGAGTGGGCGTCCAGCGTGGCGCGGAAACGGCGGTTGTTGGCCAGCCATGCCAGATAGGCGATTTCCAGCCCGGCGCCGAGTACCCAGAAACCCGGGCTGACAAAGGCACCCAGCAAACCGAATGCCGCCAGTGCGAAGAAATTGGGCGGCACCGGCATCCCGAACGGGCGCGCGACAAACGCCGCCCAGAGTCGGCGCGGCAGGCTCATGGCACCACCTGTGCATCGGCCTGGCCGTAATGGCGCAATGCTTCGGGCACGAACTGCATGTCGGTGGCCTCGCGGATCGCGATGTGCATCTGGAAGGCCATCACATCAGCCGGCACCGGCGCGCGGTAGCCGGACAGCGCGCTGGCCAGCGCTTCCAGCGGGGTCACCGATCCGGTATGCACGGTGCGGTAGACCTTGACCGCCAGTGCCTCGGCCGCGCCGGGTGTCAACAGCAGCGGCAATGGCAGCTGTGAAAGCGCTTCGATCCCGGGCGCGATGTCGAAACGCTTCAGCAAGGCATTCAGCAAGGCCGCGCTTTCGTCCGCCGTGGCGGTGGGCAGCAGCGGCACCTTCACATCGACCCGGCCGGGGCGCTTGAGATCGACTTCGATCAGGTCCGGACGCGAGGAGGCCAGAATCCACATCAGCCGGCCGCGGTTGCCCGAATCGCTCATTTCCTGCGCGATCATCGAGTACAGCCGGCCGGACAGGCCCGAATCGCTGCTGCCGGCATCGCGCCGTCCGAGCGACTGGTCGGCCTCGTCGATGAACACGATGCAACGCCCAAGCGCACGGATCAGGCGGAAGATCTTTTCCAGATTGCCTTCCGAAGAACCCACCCAGCGGTCGCGGAAGTTCTTCAGTTTGACCACCGGCACGCCGGCCTCGCCGGCCAGACATTCGACCAGAAAGGTCTTGCCGGTGCCGACCGGGCCACAGAACAGGTAACCCATCGGCAGCGCGCGTAGCTGGCCGGCCCGCCACAGTGCGATGTCCTGGCGCAGCCAGTCCTTCAGGGCGCCGGGCGCGTGGTAGTCGTCCAGGGTGCGGTGCGATTCGACGAAGTCCACCAGCCCGCTGGCCTCGTCCTCGACCAGCGATTTCTTGACCTGCACATGATCGGCCGGCTGCAACGGCCGGCCGGCGTGCGCGCGCTGCCGCACCAGGCTCTGCAGCGCGCTGATACTGACCCCCGCCAATGCCTGCGCATGGCGCTCATCGCCTTCGCCCGGATCGAACGCGGCCGGATGATCCACCCGCAACTGCGCCAGTGCGCGGGTCAGCATCGCCACATCGGGCAGCGGCACATGCACGCGGGCGGCGCGTGGATTGAACGCGACTTGCGGGTGCAGATCGTTGAGGTTGTCGGCCAGCAGGAAACTGGCGAACGGCAATTCCGAAAACGGCGGCTCGGCGGCGAAATCGCGCATCAGGCTGGCGAGGCTGGCGATCTCGAAATCGCCCTGGCGCCCGCCCGGCAGCCACTGGTCGACGCCGCGTGCGATCAGCGCGACGTGTTCGTCCTCGCCACGCCCCAGCGCGCGCAGGTTGGCGCGGTAGCGCAGATAGCGCGCCACCACTTCCATCGCGGCACGCGGTTCGCGCGGCAGCGGCCCGAGTTTCTCGAACGCCGGCCATTCGCGCAGCCGCTCGGCACCGCGCAGCAGCGACAGCCCGTTGCCGGCGTCGTAACCGAACACGATCTGGAAGCCGGCCAGCAGTTGCGCATCCAGATAACGTGTCAGCGATACCAGCCGGCCACCGAGCGGAAAGCGGTCGGCGACATTGCCGTACAGCACGAACTGCCCGTGCGCGCCGCTTTCGTAGGCCAGCGCCAGTTCCGGGAGCCAGTCGGGTGCGTGCGGTTCCAGTGGCATCGGTGTCGGGTCCAAAACTTCGAGGCTACAGCCCCTCTCCCGCCGGAAGAGGGAGTGGGATGAGGGAGCTGTTCGCGATCACTTGGAAGCAAAAGCACTCGCGCCCGTGGCGCTCGCCCCCTCACCCTGGCCCTTTCCCCCGCAGGCAGGGGCGAGGGAACCAATGGTCAGGTCGATTCGCTGTCGCTCTGGCGCGGCGTGGAACCCATGCTGCGCTCGGCCGGCTGCGGTAGTGGCGCGCCTTCGATGGTCAGGCCTTCGGCGGCGGCGAAATCGGCCAGCGCCTGGTCGGCCAAGGCTTGCTGTTCGACTTCCTTCAGATGGATGTCGCCCATGTCGATCGAATCCTTGGCCACGCGCGCGCGCCCGGCCTGCTTGGTGCGTTCTTCTTCGACCATCTCGTGCAGGCGGTTGAGGGTGTCGCCGGAGCCGCCGATCTGGCCGATCATGCCGGCCGCCATTTCGTTCATGTCGGCCACCGCCTTCTTCATCCGCATGTCGTTGATCGCGCCCTTGAGGCCGTCGATCTTGGCGCGCGCGGCGCTGACCGCCACATCGCGCGCCTTGACCAGGTTCTGGTAGGTCTCCTCGGCCTGGCCGAGCTGGCTGCGGTTTTCTTCCAGTTCGCGCACCACGGTCTGCAAACGCAGCGCCAGTTGCGCGGCGGCGGACTGGTTGCCGGCGCGAAGATGGGCGCGGGTCTTGGCGCGCAGGTCGTTTTCCTCGGCCTCCAGTTTGCGCACCTGGCTCATCAGGCGCTCGGCCAGGCCGGCATGCGCGGCCAGGCTCTGGTTGTAACTGCCGATCTGCTTGCGCAGGTTTTCCTGCTCCAGTTCCAGCAGGGCTTCGGGGTTGCGCTTCTCGATGCCCGAAACGAACAACGACAGGAAGCCACGGAAAACATTGGCCAGACGGGTGAACATGACGCCTCCGGGAGTGCAATGGCGGATAACCGGCGCAGGATAACGCCTTGCGCACGGTTGCAGGACGCGAAATGCGTGCAGGCGTGACGGGCCGGGCTGCGATCTCAGCCCAGCCGGTCCAGCGCCTGTCCCAGATCCGGCGCCAGCGGCGCGTTCAGAAGATAGGGCGTGGCGCCGCCATCCAGCGCGAATTCGAGCGAGGCCGCGTGCAGGAACAGGCGGCGCAGGCCGGTCTGTTCGCGCAGGCGGCGATTGAGCGCCTCGTCGCCGTATTTGTCATCGCCGGCTACCGGGTGGCCGATGTGGCGGGCATGGGCGCGGATCTGGTGGGTGCGTCCGGTTTCGATCCGCACTTGGCAATACGAATGGCCGCCGCGCCGCTCCAGCACCTGGAAGTGGCTGATCGAAGGCTTGCCCTGCGGATTGACCTGCACATGGCGTTCGCCGCCCTGACGCAGACCGATATGCAATGGCGCATCGACCGTGATTACGCCGTCGGGCAGGCGTCCGCTCAGAAGGGTCAGGTAGCGCTTGTTCATGCCGCTGCCGCCGTCTTCGCGCAGCAGCGCCTGGAGCTCGACCAGGGCTGCGCGCTTTTTCGCGATCACCAGCAGGCCGGAGGTGTCGCGGTCCAGCCGGTGCACCAGCTCCAGTTTCTGATTCGGGCGCAGTGCACGCAGTGATTCGATCGCACCAAAGTCGATGCCGCTGCCGCCGTGGCTGGCCAGGCCGGAGGGTTTGTTCAAGGCCAGCAGGCGCGCATCCTCGAACACGATGGCCGCTTCCAGTTTCGCCAGCAGGCCGGCCGGCGGGGTGCGGGCATCACCGGGATGATCCAGACGCACTGGCGGAATGCGCACCTGGTCGCCGCCTTCCAGACGCGATTCGGGCTTGGCCCGCTTGCCGTTGATCCGCACCTGGCCGGTGCGCAGCAGGCGGTAGATCAACGAGCGTGGCGCGCCCTTGAGCTGGGTGGTGAGGAAATTGTCGATACGCTGGCCGGCGCGGTCGGGATCGACCTGCACCAGCCGGACCCCGTTTCCGGGCCCGTTTGCCGCCGTTGTCATGGCATTGCTACACTAAGAGAGCGAGATAACGTCCTGATTTGGCTGTTCGCCCATGTGTCGCGGGCGGGCAGCGATGGTTCCGACACGGCTTTGGCAGCGGCGCGCAACTTGTGTGCCAGTGTACCTGCTGCTGTGGTTGATGGCGGGCAGACCGTTCGCCCGGGAAGTGCCGACATCGGCTTTCCGGCTTCCATACCGGGCTGGCGCGCAAGCGTCTTCCGGTCCCCTTGAAGGTTTTGAATTGCGCTCCCGTGGGAAACGCCCGACGGTTTGAAGCGCTGGAGATTCTGCATGGCAGTGGCCTGCGCGATGCGCGGCGGCTGCCCCCGAAACTGGGCGCGGAGCCCCGGCGTTCCTCGCGGTAAGAGCGCGTTAGGAATGACAATCCAATGAAAAGAATGCTGATCAACGCAACTCAGCAGGAAGAGTTGCGTGTGGCCATCGTCGATGGCCAGACCCTGTACGACATCGATATCGAACAACCCTCGAAAGAGCAGAAGAAATCCAACATCTACAAGGGCCGCATCACCCGGCTCGAACCCTCACTTGAAGCGGCCTTCGTCGAATACGGCGGCGACAAGCACGGCTTCCTTCCGCTGAAGGAAATCTCCCGCGACTACTTCGTCGAGGGTGCCAATCCCAACAAGTCCACGATCAAGGAACTGCTGCGCGAAGGCCAGGAGGTGGTCGTGCAGGTGGACAAGGAAGAGCGCGGCAACAAGGGCGCGGCGCTGACCACCTTCATTTCGCTGGCCGGCCGTTATCTGGTGCTGATGCCCAACAGCCCCAGCGCCGGTGGCGTCTCGCGCCGCATCGAAGGCGATGACCGCGCCGCGCTGAAGGAAGCGCTGGACAAGCTCAACATCCCCGACGACATGGGCGTGATCATCCGCACCGCCGGCGTCGGCCGCGATGCCGACGAGCTGCAATGGGACGTCGACTATCTATTGCAGGTGTGGAAGGCGATCACCGATGCGGCGCTGTCCAAGCCGGCACCGTTCCTGATCTATCAGGAAAGCCGCCTGATCATCCGCGCGCTGCGCGACTATCTGCGCGCCGACATCGGCGAGATCCTGATCGACAGCAAGGAAATGTTCGAGGATGCGCGTGAATTCGTGCAGCAGGTGATGCCGCAGAACCTGCGCAAGCTCAAGTTGTACGAGGACACCACGCCGCTGTTCAACCGTTTCCAGATCGAATCCCAGATCGAGAACGCCTACGAGCGCTCGGTGCGGCTGCCGTCCGGTGGTTCGATCGTGGTTGACCAGACCGAAGCGCTGACCGCGATCGACGTCAACTCGGCGCGCGCCACCAAGGGCGGCGACATCGAGGAAACTGCGCTCAACACCAATCTGGAAGCCGCCGACGAGGTCGCGCGCCAGCTGCGTCTGCGCGATCTGGGCGGCCTGGTGGTCATCGACTTCATCGATATGGGTTCCAACAAGCACCAGCGCGAAGTCGAGAATCGTCTGGCGCAGGCGCTCAAGTACGACCGTGCGCGGGTCCAGGTCGGCCGCATTTCGCGCTTCGGCCTGCTGGAAATGAGTCGCCAGCGGCTGCGCCCGAGCTTGGGCGAATCCAGCCAGATCGTCTGCCCGCGCTGCGAAGGCCATGGCCGCATGCGCAGTGTCGAGTCGCTGTCGCTGTCGATCCTGCGCCTGCTGGAAGAGCAGGCGATGAAGGACAACACCGGCCAGGTGCTGGTGCAGGCTCCGGACGAGATCGCCAATTACCTGCTCAACGAAAAGCGCCGCGCGCTGCTGGAGATCGAACAGCGCCACGACGTGCCGTTGGTGATCGTGGCCGATGCGCAGATGGAAACTCCGCACTTCAACGTGAGCCGCCTGCGCGAAAACGAGCTGGGCGAGGAAAGCGGCCGCCCCAGTTACCAGCGCACCAGCCCGCGCAAGCAGGAAACACACGCGCTGACCAAGGCCAACCTCAACGTCCCGCCGACCCCGGCCGTGACCGCAGTGCGTCCGGCGCAGCCGGCTCCGGTCCGGCAGGAAGTGCCGGCACCGGCCGCCGCAGCACCCGCCGTGGCCCGGCAGCCGGTCAAGCAGGCCAAGCCTGGATTCTTCGCACGGCTGGTGGCCTTTTTCACCGGTGGCGACGACGCGGCGGCATCCGCCACGGCAACGGATCGTGGTGGCAAGGGTCGCCAGGATGCGCGTTTGGCCCAGAGTGGGCGACGCGACGGCCGCGGTCAGGACAAGGCACGCGATGGTCGTGATCGCAACCGCCAGCAGGCGCAGGAAACGCGCGGCAACAACGGCAACAACCGTGGTCAACGACAGGACGCCGCAGCCCGTGATGGCGGCGGCAAGCGCGACGCCAGCGGCAACAGCGGGCGGCGTGACGGACGAGCGCAGCAGGGCCGCCAGGAAGGTCGCGACAACCAGAAACCCGATGCGCCAAGGCAGGACAACCGGCAGGACGCGCCGCGCCAGAAGCCGGCTGCGGCCAGTGAACGCGGCAGCGATGCAGCCAAGTCCGCCGCCGCTGCCGTGGTGGTGACGGTGGAACCGGCTGTCGAGGAGGCGCGCAAGGTGCCGACCGCCGTCGTGGATGCGACGTCGGGTGAAACCCCGGCCACCGAAGCCGGCAGCGAGGCCACGCCGGCACGTCGCCGCCGTGGACGCCGTGGTGGGCGCCGTCGTCGCCGTCAGGATGTGGCGGCCGGCGAGAATCTGCTGGATTCCATCGATCTGGATGATGAAGACGGCAATGACGACAGTGACGGCGGTGATGCCGCGCAGGAATCGTCCGCTACCGAAGCTGTCGCACCTGCCCCGGCACCTGCACCACGTCGCTCGCGCGGCACGCGCAAGCCCGCCGGTGAGCCGGCGTCTGACGAGGCCGCAACATCTGCGCCCGCCGCTGCCGCTGCGGCTGCAACGGCGGTGACTGCTGCGGCCGTTGCCGCGCCGGTACCTGTCCCGGCTCCAGCTCCGGTTGCAACTGCCGAAGCGGCTTCAGGCGACGGAACGCCCGCATCGGACGTGCCGGCACCTGCACGCGGTGACCGCGCCACAGGGCCGGACGCAGCGTCCACTAAGCCGGATCAAGCGCCTGTCCAAGCCGGCCACGCCGCAGCGCCGAAGCAGGACGCTGCACCTGCACCTGCACCTGCACCTGCACCTGCATCTGTACCTGCATCTGTACCGGCTCCGGCTCCGGCTCCGGCTCCGGCCGCAGCAGTCGAACCTGCCAAGCCGACGGAAACGGCTTCCGCTCCGGACCAGAAGCAGAACAAGACAGCAGAGCCAGGGCGAGCCACGCCGGAGCACAAGGAAGCTGCACAGGCCGCAGCGACCGAATCCGGCAGCGCTTCACCGGCTGCCGCTGGGCCGGTGGCGCCTGCGTCCGCGAGCAAGCCTGCCGACGAAGCCTCCGGCACCGGCTCTGGCACCGGCTCTTCGGCAGCGAAGGCCACGGCTCCCAAGGGCGCCGGCGAGCGCAAGCCGGAGGCCAAAGCAGAGCCGAAGCCCGAGGCCAAGGCCGGTGCCACTGATTCGGTATTCGATGCGCCGCCGGAGCCCTTCTCGTTGCGTGCGCCGGATGAAACCGGGCGGATCTCGGTGGCCAGCGCGGTATCCAGCGCACTGCATTCGCGTCCGCGCCCGCCGCTGTTCGAGGTGCCGGAGGTGCCACCCGTCGCCAGCCAGGCTGACGGCACGGCCGATGCAGCAACCGTCACCGATGCATTGGCGGATGAAGCAGAGCAGGACGCGGATCAGCCGCCTGTCGACAGCACCCAGGACAGCCTGCCGTTGCCGCTGCCTTCGGAACGTCCCGACGCCTGAATTGGCGGAACAACCGCAGCACAAACAACGGCCCGTCGCATCCTGCGGCGGGCCGTTGTGATTTTTGCGTCGGGAAATGTCTTGTAGGCGCGGGGCCCGGACGGGTGCCGGCTCCGGATCCGGATCAGACCAGCTGCGGTTCGCTCAGGCCGTGCTGCATCGCCATCTTCGTCAGCGAGGCGATGTCGTTGACATGCAGTTTGGCGAACAGGTTGTACTTGTGTGTGGCCACGGTCTTGGCGCTCAGATTCAGGCGCTCGGCGATCGTGGTCATGCGCAGGCCCTGGATCAGCAGCATCGCCACTTCCAGCTCGCGTACCGAAAGCTGCTCGAACGGCGAGCCGGTGGTGTCCAGGCTGCTGATCGCCATCTGCTGGGCGACCGTGGTCGAAATGTAGCGCTTGCCACGGGAGACATCGCGGATCGCGCGCAGCAGTTCCTCGCTCGGCGCGGCCTTGCCCAGATAACCGCTGGCACCGGCATTGAGCACGCGCCTGGGCAGCGGCCCGTCCTCCTGGGCGGAAACCACGATCACGCGCGCCTCGCTGCCACCACGGATCAGCCGGTCGGTGACTTCCAGACCGCTGATGCCGGGCAGATGCAGATCGCACAGCACTACATCGGCGGGCGTTTCGCGCAGGCCGGCAAGTGCTTCCTCGCCAGTGCCGGCTTCGCCCACGACGGAAAATTCCGGATGCTGGGTCAGCAGTGCCCGGAACCCGGTGCGGACCATTTCGTGATCGTCGACCAGATAGACACGGATCATGCGCGGATTCCCCCCCGGAGATATGAACAGTGATCGCAGGGTCGTATCCGTGCCGCATATCGGGCGCCGGAAAGTCATTCGACCTGTTGTCCAAGCCTACGGCATCGGAGGCGGTGGAGGCCAGCCGCGTGGCTGCGCCGCAGTAGCGGCAGCGCGGGGGAGGCACTTGCCGCATTCCGGCCACCGGGCTTCATCTGCACGGATGAAGCCCGGTGCGAATGGATCGGTGCCGGCACGCCGGAACGTCGATGTCTGCGACGGACCGGCGTGCCAGGCTTGCCGATGACGGGCGGGAAGGCTCAGCCGTTCCAGCCGCAATCCTGCCCCTGGTTCTGGTTTTCCAGCCAGGCATTGAGCGGCGCGAAATATTCCAGCACTGCCGAGGCATCCATCTGCTCGCCGCCGGTCAGTTCCTTCAGCGTCTGCTGCCACGGCTGGCTGTTGCCCTTGGACAGCATTGCCCAGTAACGCTGCCCGGCTTCCGGGTTGCCGGCGAAATTGCACTGGTACAGCGGGCCTTCGTGGCCGGCGGCATCGCACAGCGCTTTGTAGAACTGGAACTGCAGGATGTGCGAAAGGAAATAGCGCGTATACGGCGTATTGCCCGGCACATGGTATTTGGCGCCCGGGTCGAAGAACTCTTCGCCACGCGTGTCCGCCGGTGCCACGCCCTGATAGGTCTTTTTCAGTTCCCACCAGGCGGCGTTGTAGTTGTCCGGCGTGATCGAGCCATCGAATACGCCCCAGCGCCAGCGGTCGATCATCAGGCCGAACGGCAGAAAGGCCACCTTGGACAGCGCCATGCGCATCTGCGAATTGATCACCGCCTGCTCGCTGACCTGCGGCTCCTGGATAAGGCCGATCGAGGCCAGATATTCCGGCGTCATCGACAGCACGATGGTGTCGCCAATGGCCTCGTGGAAACCGTCATGCGCGCCGTTCTGGAAAATCGCCGGCAGGTCCTTGTAGGCGAGGAAATAATAGATGTGGCCAAGTTCGTGGTAGATCGTGGTCAGTTCTTCCTCGGTCGGCTTGATGCACATCTTGATGCGCACTTCGCCCTTGGTATCCATCGGCCAGGCACTGGCGTGGCAGACCACATCGCGGTCGCGCGGCTGCACCAGTTGCGAATCGCTGTAGAACGAATCCGGTAGCGCCGGCATGCCCAGTCCGGTGTAGAAACCTTCGGCCAGGCGGGTCATGTTCGCGGCGATGTCGATATCGGCCTGGCGGGTCAGCTCCACCTGCTGCTCGGCGGTGAGCTGCGTCAGCCCGCCACTGCCTGAAATCGCCTTGGCCAGCAGGGCATCGCGCTGGCTGCGCAGTGCCGCGCCCACATCGAGGCTGCCAACGCCGGCGTAGGGCTCCAGCAGCGGCCACAGATTGCTCCAGTCCTGCTGCCACAGATTGCCGGTCAGATGCGCCGGAATCAGGCCGTCGACTTCACCCTGCTCGCCGTATTTTTCCACCAGACGGTTGCGCGCATAGCATTGCAACTGGGTGTATAGCGGTTCGACCTGCTGCCAGAGGCGGTCGGTTTCGGCCTGGAAGGCGGCCGGGTCCATGTCGTAGCCGGCGCGCCAGACTTCGCCGGTATTGGCAAAGCCCATTTCACGCGCGCCTTCGTTGGTCAGTTCCACGAAGCGCTGGTAATCGGCCCGCATCGAACTGGAAATGGTGTGCCAGCCGCGCCAGGCTTCGAGCTGATCGTGGTAGCTGCTGTTGCCGGTGTCGGCGAGGATCTCCGAAATCTGGCCGATATCCAGGCAATCCTGCGCGGCGGCGTCGCGGCACCATTTGCCGGCGCCGTAGGCGGCTTCCATGCGGCTGGCGATTTCAGTCAGTTCCTTGAGCTTGGCCGGGTCGCGCGGGGCCGGCATCGAGGCCTCGGTGGTCAACAGGTGCAAGGCACGCGCGGTGGCCGGCGACTGTGCGGCCGGATCGAACTGCTTGGCCTGTTCGATAAAGGCATTGCGCGCTGCCAGCCAGCGCTCGTTCGCGGCGGCGGCCACGCGCTGGCTGTCGTTGTTGATGTAGGTGCTGGCCAGCCACTGCGCCGAGGTGATTTCCGGCGTCATGTCCTCCAGCGAACGGTTCAGGCGTTCGACGAAGGCGTCCGCGCTTTCGGCCTGGGCTGCGGTCTGCCCGGCGGGAGGGGTGGAAGCGGAATCCTGCGCGCCGCCGCAGGCGGTCAGGAACAGCAAGCTGGCGGCAATGGCGCCGCCGAGCAGGGTGCGTTGCAGAATCATGGGGTCAACCTCGTAGGCTTCAGGAAGGGCGGCACCGTGCTGCCGGGCCGCCGGGAACGTGGTACAGCCGATCTGCATCCATGCAGCCCCGCTGCCGGGCCGGCCTCAGCTCCAGTTGCAGACCACCTTGCCGCACTGGCCGCTTTCCATCAGATCAAAGCCCTTCTGGAAATCGTCGATGTGGATCTGGTGGGTCAGCACCTTCTGCAGCGGGAAGCCGGTCAGCACCATCTGCGTCATCTTGTACCAGGTCTCGTACATCTTGCGACCGTAGATCCCCTGGATGGTCAGACCCTTGAAGATCACCTTGTCCCAGTCGATGCCGGCGCCGCGCGGCATGATGCCCAGCATCGCGATCTTGCCGCCGTGGTACATGCAATCGAGCATGTCGCCGAAGGCACGTGCGTTGCCGCTCATTTCCAGGCCCACGTCGAAGCCTTCGATGTGCAGATCCTTGACCACGTCCTTCAGCGATTGCTGCGCCACGTTGACCACGCGCGTGGCGCCCATGTCGGCGGCCAGTTTCAGGCGGTAATCGTTGACATCGGTGACCACCACGTTGCGCGCGCCGATGTGCTTGCAGATGCCGGCGGCGATGATGCCGATCGGGCCGGCACCGGTGATCAGCACGTCCTCGCCGATCACGTCGAACTCCAGCGCGCAGTGCGCGGCGTTGCCGTAGGGGTCGAAGAACGCTGCCAGTTCGGACGGGATCTGGTCCGGGATCGGCCACAGGTTGGAGGTCGGCATCGCGATGTATTCGGCGAATGCGCCGTTGCGGTTGACGCCGATGCCGATGGTGTTCGGGCACAGGTGCTGGCGTCCGGCGCGGCAGTTGCGGCAGTGACCGCAGACGATATGGCCTTCGGCCGACACCCGGTCGCCGATGTTGTAGCCGGTGACCGCCTCGCCCAGCGCGACGATGCGGCCGACGAATTCGTGGCCGATGGTCAGGCCGGGCTTGATCGTGCGCTGACTCCACTCGTCCCACAGGTAGATGTGCAGATCGGTGCCGCAGATCGCGGTCTTTTCCAGCTTGATCAGGACTTCGTTCGGGCCGACTTGCGGGATCGGCACTTCTTCCATCCAGATGCCGCGGGTCGCCTCGCGCTTGACCAGCGCCTTCATGGTTTGGGTCATGGCCGCTCCGGGCGGTGAGAGTGAAGCGGCAAATTATAGGCGCCTGCGGGCTTCTGCGCGGCGGTGACGATTGGCCCATCCGGGCTGCGCAGGGCGCCTCTATACTCGGAGGTTTCCACTCGAACAGGGGTTTCCCGATGCGCCTTTCGCTGCTGTGTGCCGGCCTGCTGGCCGCCTTGCCCGCCATCGCCGTCGAAGGCATGTGGACCCCGGAACAACTGCCGCAGATCGCCGATGCGCTCAAACGCACCGGCCTGCAACTGGACCCGGCCACACTCTCGGACCTGCGCGGCCAGCCGATGGGTGCGATCGTGTCACTCGGCGGCTGCACCGCTTCGTTCGTCTCGCCCAATGGCCTGGTGGTCACCAACCACCATTGCGCCTACGGCTCGCTGCAACTGAACTCCACGCCGGAGAACAACATGTTGCGCGACGGTTTCATCGCCGAAACGCTGGCCGATGAAGTCTCGGCCGGGCCGGGTGCGCGCATCTGGGTGACGCAGGACATCAGCGATGTCACCGCGCAGGTGCTGGGCGGCATTCCGGCCGACGCCAGCGACCGCGCCCGCAACGATGCGATCGAGGCCGCGCAGAAAAAGCTCGTGGCCGAGTGCGAGGCCGACGAGATCTACCGCTGCCGCGTGTTCTCGCATTTCGGCGGCGTGCAGTACCGCCTGTTCCGCCAGGTGGAAATCCGCGACGTGCGCATCGCCTACGCGCCACCGGATGCCATCGGCCGCTTCGGCGGTGACGAGGACAACTGGATCTGGCCGCGCCAGACCGGTGATTTCACCTTTTACCGCGCCTATGTCGGGCCGGACGGCAAACCGGCGCCGTATTCGGAAGACAACGTGCCGTATCGCCCCAAGCACTTCCTGCCGATGGCGAAGGACGCGTTGAACGAGGGCGATTTCGTGATGGTGGCTGGCTATCCGGGCCGTACGCAGCGCTACCAGCTGGCGAGCCAGATCGATGACGCGATCGAATGGACCTATCCAACCCAGATCGCCATCTTCAACGACCTGATCAACATCGCCGAAACCGCCGGCAAGGCCGATGCGGATGTCGCGATCAAGTACGCCTCCTCGCTGGCCGGCTGGAACAACGGCAGCAAGAACATGGCCGGCATGCTTGACGGCTTCCGCCGCGCCGATGCCGCCGGCACCAAGCACCGCGAGGAAGCCGGGCTGGTGGCGTGGCTGGAACAGCGCGGCGGCGAAGGCCGCGCGGCGCTGGCCAACTACCGCGAATACGCCGCGCTGATCGAATCCCAACGCGCCACGCGCGAACGCAACCGCGTGGTCAATGCGCTGGCCGGCAGCGGCCTGCTGGGTTCGGCCAATCGCATCTACCGCCTCGCGCAGGAACGCGCGCTCGACGATGCCGCACGCGAGCCGGGCTATCAGCAGCGCGACTGGCCGGGCATCGAGGCCGGTCTGCGTCAGCTGGAGCGGCGTATGGACGTTGGCGTGGACCGGCAGATCCTTGAGTACTGGTTCGAAAAATATGCCGCGCTGCCGGCTGATCAGCGCCTGCAGGAACTGGATGCCTGGGCCGGGCTGAAGGGCGATGCGCCTTCACGCGAAACACTGGCCGCAAAGCTCGACGCGCTGTACGCCGGCACCTCGCTGACCGCCACCGACGCGCGTCTGGCCGCCTTCGAGCAGGACCAGGCCACGCTGGACGCCAGCGATGACAGCTTCCTGCAACTGGCCGCCGCGCTGTCGCCGGCACTGAAGCGGCTGGAAGACGAGCGCAAGGCCTTCAACGGCGCGCTCGCCCGGCTCCAGCCCGGCTATATGCAGGCGCTGATCGACTACCGCACCAGCCAGGACCGCGCCACCTATCCGGATGCCAACTCCAGCCTGCGCATCACCTTCGGCAATGTGCAGGGCGTGTCGCCGCGCGACGGCATGACCTATCTGCCGTTCAGCACCACCCGCGGCATCGTCGAAAAGCACACCGGCACCGATCCCTTCGACGCCACCCAGGCGCAACTGGACGCCATCGCGCAGCGCCGCTTCGGACGCTGGGCGGTGGAATCGCTGAACGATGTGCCGGTCAACTATCTGGCCGATCTGGACGTGACCGGCGGCAACTCCGGCTCACCCACGCTCAATGCCAAGGGTGAATTCGTCGGCCTGATCTTCGACGGCATCTGGGAATCGGTCGCCTCCAACTGGGTCTTCGACCCGGCCATCACCCGCACCATCCACGTCGACTGGCGCTACATGCTGTGGATCATGGACGAGGTCTACCCGGCCCCGGCGATCCTGCGCGAACTGGGCGTGGAACCGCGCGCACGCTGATCGCGCGGGAGCTTGACCGCAGGAGCGCACATCGCAGATGGGCGCGATGGCGGACAAGCCCATCTCGGGCAAGCCCACCCACGGACTTCCAGCCGGATTCCACATAGGTCGGGGTGAGCGAAGTGAACCCCGACACTGTCAATCGCGCCCCCTTCGGGTGCGCTCCTACAGAAGGTTTCTGGATTTTCTGCCTCACGCAGTCGCCCGTGCGTGATGCATCACCTGACGGTAGGAGCGCACATCGCAGATGGGCGCGATGGCTGGCAAGCCCCATCACGGGCAAGCCCACCCACGGGCTTCCAACCCGATTCCGCATAGGTCGGGGTGAGCGAAGCGAACCCCGACACTGTCAATCGCGCCCCCTTCGGGTGCGCTCCTACAGAAGGTTTTTGGGTTTTCTGCCGCACGCAGTCGTCTGTGCGTGATGCATCACATGACGGTAGGAGCGCACATCGCAGATGGGCGCGATGGCTGGCAAGCCCCATCGCGGGCAAGCCCACCCTCGGGCTTCCAACCGGATTCCACATAGGTCGGGGTGAGCGAAGCGAACCCCGACACTGTCAATCGCGCCCCCTTCGGGTGCGTTCCTACAGAAGGTTTCTGGATTTTCTGCCGCATACAGTCGTCCGTGCGTGATGCATCGCCTGACGGTAGGAGCGCACATCGCAGATGGGCGCGATGGCTGGCAAACCCCATCACGGGCAAGCCCACCCACGGGCTTCCAACCGGGTTCCACATAGGTCGGGGTGAGCGAAGCGAGCCCCTATACTGACAATCGCGCCCCCTTCGGGTGCGCTCCTACAGAAGGTTTCTGGATTTTCTGCCGCACGCAGTCGTCCGTGCGTGATGCATCGCCTGACGGTAGGAGCGCACATCGCAGATGGGCGCGATGGCTGGCAAGCCCCATCACGGGCAAGCCCACCCACAGGCTTCCAACTGGATTCCATATAGATCGGGGTGAGCGAAGCGACCCCGACACCGCGATGTCTGCTGGCGCCGTATCCGGATTTCCTCTGCGATCAACATCACCGGTCCCGCGTGTCGGTGTTCGCGTTTGCCCCGGACCAGTCAGTGACAGGTGGTAGTCACCGGCACAACTGATTCGAGCCGTTGACGGAATTAATACCACCGGAAGCCTTTCGAGACTGGAGTGAAATAAACTTGTAACCTTTCAAGCTTTGATATGAGCTAGGCTCTGGCTTCCTTCTGACTGGAGAAAAGCCATGCAATGGCTCGTTTTTCTTGCGCACAGGGTGATGCATATTTTTGCTGCGGGCACAATATTTTTTGCATGTGGGTCAGCCGTCGCAGTGGGTGCAGAAGAGTCCGCTAGTACGCGAGTTGTGGCGTACCTTGACGAAGAAGCTGCACGTCGCTTTGATGGGTTCTGGCTGGCCGATATGCATGCCAAGGGTGAACTGAGACCCGAGAGTCTAGGCCTGAGGCTAGGTATCGAGGTGCAACTGACGCCGTTGATCGTTGATCCTATTTCATTAGATCGCCTTCCCGACGGACACCCCGAAGCCCGCCTGCAACGCTACCTGGTGTTTTCCTTCGTTGACCCCGAATCGGCCAGACGCGGGCTTGAGTCGCTGCGGTCATACAGGGATGTGATTGAGGCGGTCGGTCTGGATGTTTACTTCACCCCATCGGCGACGCCCAGCAATAGCTTGTACCCGACGCAGTACGCTTTGCCGCTAATGAACTTTCCTTCCGCGTGGGACTTAGTGCGCGGTCATGCTTGGGTCGCGGTGCTCGATACCGGTTTGCAGTCGCACAGTCTTTCTGGGCTTCATCCAAGCTTTTCCCCCTCATGGGACCTTGATCACGCCTTCCGCCCACATTTCGCATGGAACGAAAACATCTACAGTGGATTGCCGCCAAGCTACCCTTACCCGCCGTCGTCCGGTGGGGTGCGGCATGTAGATGAGATCTATGACTGGCCAAATCATTTCGATGATGGGGTCGCTGTAAATTATGGCGGTCATGGTACTCATGTTGCTGGAATTATCGCCGCCCAGACAAAGTGGTTGCCGACATGGCCGCCGCCGCCGCCATCGGGGACGACGGCAGGGGCGTGCCCGGGATGTAGTTTAGAAATAATCAAAGTTAATGATCGTAGCTTGGGAATTCCCGGAAGCAGGTTGGCAACTTCGATAAGAATAGCCGCGCGTCAAGGAGCGCAGGTGATAAATATGAGCCTGGGGGCAAATTTAGACCCAGAATATGATTGCTCTAATCCATATGGATTATTTCCGTTCATGTCGGCCATATGTGATTCGATTGAGTGGGCTAGCTTGGCCGATGCGGTGATGGTGGCTGCGGCGGGTAACGAAAATCTTAGTGATAGAGTAAATTTTCCTGCGCGGGATGAGCGGGTGATTCCAGTGGGCGGTGTGGAGCCGGTCGGGAATGTGTGGCAGAGGTGGTATGAAAGCGCGAACCTGGGATCGAATAGTTCAGTTCAGCTCAGGAACCACGGTGTAGTTGCGCCAGCACGTGATGTAGTGTCGACAACCTATGCGGGGAAGGTATGGAGCCCCGATGCAAGATGCGGCGACGCCTCCCAAGGAGCGCTCTATCAGGGCGGACACTCTCTTTTAGTCGGTGTAACGGGGTTTGGTACCTGCACCGGAACCTCGATGTCCACCCCGCACGTCAGCGGGCTGATCGCATTGATGCGAAGTATCGATCCGCTCATGTCGAGCGAAACCTTGAGGGGCCACTTGCGGGCCGCCAGCCGCCAGCCGGACGGCAGCATTGGGACCAGCAACGCATACGGCGCCGGCTTGCCAAATGCCGGGATTGCGGTGGATCGTGTGCTCGCGCAGACCAATCGTCTGACCCCACTGTTCGGAATGGTTCACCCGTATCGTAACGGGATGTTCTTCACCACCAGTCCACAGATGGCCAATGCCGCGCATCTTGGAACGATGCCGCCCGGAACCCCATCACCAAGTGGGTGGAGTTCGTATTATAACAATTTCGGAAACCAAGTGCGTTACAATGGTGGGTGGTACGTTATACCGCATTTAGGTGACACTGCACTGGCGGATGTTTGGATATTTACCACGCACATCAATCCAAAATCCAGCACTATTGATCTTTTGCCGCTGTACCGTCTGAGCTACCTATGTGTCGATACTGCTCCGGCTGCACCGCATGCTTATTGTGCCACCAACCCGCACAAGCAGGAGCACGTCTACTCGACAAGCAAGTCAGAGGTGAATTCATTCATTGCTCAAGGGTTCCGCTACGAGGGTATCGAAGGCTACGTCTACCCTGCGTCGCAACCAAAGCCCGTGGGTACTGTGTCGTTGATGCGTGCCTACAAGCCCAGTGAACACGGCTACGCGCTTTTCCCGGAGGATCGACAGAGCTATTACGCGGGCTTTGGATTTACCAGCAATGTAACGACGATTGGTTACGTCTACCGCAATCCAGTGACCGGTATTAGGCCAACTTATTGAGGAAAAGCACATGAAGAACATGATTTTCGTTTCTTATCTTGGTGCAGGCTTGGCACTTTTGGTCGGCTTGGTGTCGAGCGCCATTGCTCCTGCACAGGCCAGCGGGAGTAATCTTCAGATGATCCCGTTGGCTCCTTTTCCGGGAGAAAAGATTGGGATTCCCTTGCAAGCAGAACAGTGCGGGAAACCCGAGGTGGCGTTGGGCGCCCTTCCGGAAGTAAGGCTGGTGGAAAAATGGGAATTTGATGATCCGCGTGAAAATCACTATTCCTACGAACTGGTTTACCAGTTGGAAATCCGGAGCGTGTTGTGTATAGGTGTGCCGCCACCGCCGCAGGTCGTCTTCGCCATCATCGGTGATTTGCCGGTAGGCACACATGAGTTCGCCGTCACCGGCATATTCGAGGGCGAGACGTATTTGAGCTACTCGAAGATGTTCAGGGTGGATGCGGATGCACATCCCCGGCTGGACATGAGCGGAGCATGGCACGCACCGAGCCAGTCCGGGCGCGGATTTTCCGTGATGCAGGGCAGCGGTGATTTTCTTGGTGTCTACTGGGTCACCCATGATGCCGAAGGCCAGCCGACCTGGCTGCTGCTGGCCACAAACGAGCGGTCGGGAAGCAGTTATTCCGGTCCGCTGGTCAGGACTTCCGGTGATGCTTTCGGGGCCGAACCGGCGCAACTGGAGCAGGAAGTCTGGGGCCATGCCAGCTTCACCTATACCGGCTGCGGGCGGGCGCTCTGGAGTTGGGAAGCACTGGATCCGAACACGCCTTCCGGCGAGCTGGAACTGCATCAGATCATGCGTCCGGCCGGAATTGCCTCGTGCCGTCCGGAGGATCACGGCGAGACGGTCACCGCCGAGTGGGTGGAGGAATAGGCAAAGACGCCATCTGCCCCCATCCACCCATGAGCCATCGCGCCACCGGATTGCGTAAAGTGTTCCATATGCAAACGGAGGCAGCTTTGATGAACCTGACGCAGTGGCTGGAACACCTGCAACGCATCCATCCGAAGGAAGTCGAACTGGGGCTGGAACGTGTCGGCCAGGTCGCGGCGCGGCTGGCGCTGGGCCGGCCCGGCGCGCGCGTGATCAGCGTGGCCGGCACCAATGGCAAGGGTTCGACGGTGGCCTTCATCGAGGCCATCGCGCGCGCTGCCGGGTTGCGCACCGGCGCCTACACCTCGCCGCATCTGCTGCGCTACAACGAGCGCGTCCGGATCGACGGCCAGCCGGTCGATGATGCGGCGCTGGTGGCCGCGTTCGAGGCGGTCGAAGCCGCGCGTGGCGAGGTGTCGCTGACCTATTTCGAATTCGGCACGCTGGCCGCGTTGTGGCTGTTCGCGCGGCAGCCGCTGGATCTGGTGGTGCTGGAAGTGGGCCTGGGCGGCCGGCTGGATGCGGTCAATCTGGTGGATGCCGACCTGGCCGTGATCACCACCGTGGCGCTGGACCATACCGAATACCTGGGCAACGACCGCGAGAGCATCGCGCGCGAGAAGGCCGGCATCCTGCGCCCCGGCAAGCCGCTGGTGATCGGCGAACTGGACCCGCCCGACACCCTGCTGCGCGAGGCCGAACGCGTCGGCGCGCCGGTGCTGCGCGCCGGGCGCGGCTTCCATTTTCAGCCGCAGGGCCCAGGCTGGGTGTTCCAGGACGAGCGCGACCGGATCGAACTGCCGTTGCCGGCCTTGCGCGCGCCGGCACAACTGGCCAATGCCGCCGCCGCCATCGCGGCATTCCGCGCGCTGCTGCCACCGTTGCCGGTCACGCCGGAACACCTTGCCAGCGGCATCGGCAGCGCGCAGCTTCCCGGACGCATGCAGGTGATTCCCGGCCCGGTCGAGATCGTGCTGGATATCGCGCACAACCCGCAGGCCGCGCAGCAGTTGGCGCAATGGCTGCAACGCAACCGCGCCAGCGGCGCCACCCAGGCGGTATTTGCCGCGCTGGCGGACAAGGACGTGGCGAACGAGGTGGCCGCGCTGATGGCCCATATCGATATCTGGCATCTGGCCGGCCTCAGTGGCGCCGGCGGCCGCGCCCAGCCGGTCGAGCTTCTGTGGCAGAAGCTGGGCGCGCTGCTGTCGCGCTCGCTGGTGATGCGCCACGCATCGGTCGCGGTGGCGCTGGAGGAAGCGCGCCGGGCCTCGCGTGCGGGTGACCGGATTGTGGTGTTCGGCTCGTTCCACACCGTGGCCGAGGCCTTGCAGGCGCTGGACAAGCCTGCCTGAGGCTGTACCGGCAGCGGCGCCGGCACGGTGACGGCCGGCGCGGGCCGTTATACTTGGCGCCGATCCATTCCGGGTTGGTTGCATGGATGCCTCCTTGAAACAGCGCCTGATCGGCGCCGCCGTGCTGGTGGCGCTCGCCGTGATTTTCCTGCCGATGCTGATCAGTGGTCCGGAACCCGACACTGGCACCAGCAGCGTGCCGGTGGACGTGCCGAACCGCGACAACCGCGATTTCCAGACCCGTGATCTGACCCTGGCCCCGCCGGTGCAGAGCCCTGCGCCCGCCAGCGAAGCGCCGCCTGCCGATACCGCCATCGCTGACGAAGGCGACCGTGTCGCCACGGTCGACACCACCGGCCAGGCGCCGCGTATCGATGCGGTATCCGGCATGCCGGTCGGGCGCACCGAACCGGCTCCCGCGCCATCCACGCCTGCGCCGGTTGCAGCACCTGTTCCCACTCCCGCTCCGACACCGCCGGCCACTGCGCCTGCGCCGGCTCCTGTCGCCAACGTGCCAGCGGCCACGTCGACCGGCCGCTGGGCAGTGAATCTGGGCAGTTATGCCAACGCCAGCAATGCCAGCACACTGGTTTCGCAGCTGCGCCAGCAGCGTCTTCCGGCCTACACCGAACAGGTGACGCTGGATGGCAAGGCGGTGCAGCGCGTGCGCCTGGGGCCGTTCGCGCAGCGTTCGGAAGCCGAATCCGCACGCCTGACCGTGCAACGCCTGCGCTCGGATCTGCCCACCGGCGTGGTGTCGCTGGAAGGCGAATCCGCACCGGCCGCCGCGCGTCCGACGGTGGCCGAAGGGTATGCGGTGCAGCTGGGTGCGTTCCGCAGCGAAGCCGATGCCAACGCGCTGCGTGACCGCGCGCGTGGCGCCGGTTTTGCCAGCTATGTCGAACGCACCCGCACCGACAGCGGCACGCTGTGGCGGGTGCGGCTGGGGCCGGAACTGCGCCGCGCCGACGCCGAGAAGCTCAAGGCCGACGCCAAGACCAGACTCGGTGCGGACGGCAACATCGTCCCGCATCCCTGATCCGTCGCGCCGATCGCCATGCTGACCTGGGCCGATATCGTGCTGCTGGCGATCCTGGGCATTTCCGCGCTGATCGGCATCTGGCGCGGTTTTGTTTCCGAAGTCATGTCGCTGCTGGTGTGGGTGGCCGCGTTCTGGCTGGCGTTCGCGTTTGGGCCGGACGTGGCGGACATGTTCCAGCCGCATGTGGACGCGCCGACCGCGCGCTGGTTCCTGGGCTATGCCACGGTGTTCGTGCTGGCGCTGGTGGTCGGTGGATTGCTGAACTGGCTGCTCGGCAAACTGGTGAAAGGCACCGGTCTGTCTGGCACTGATCGCCTGCTCGGCCTGTGTTTCGGCCTGCTGCGCGGTGCCGCCGTGGCCTGCGTGCTGGTGCTGGTGGCCGGTTTCACGCCGCTGCCGCAGGAGCCGGTCTGGCAGCAGTCGCAGCTGCTGCCCGGTTTTTCCCGTGGCGCCGAATGGATGCGTGACTGGCTGCCCGAGGCGCTGGCCGAGCACCTGTCGTTCGATCCGGCACAGGTGGCCGAGGCGATGGCCACGGCGCTGCCGCTGCCGCCGCTGGAGAACGCAGACATTGGCGAAAATGGCGAACAGGCTGTGCCGCCACCTGCTTCGGAACAGATTGAATCACCCGCTCCGGTGGCCGCGCCTGCGCCGGCTTCCGACCCTTCGCGCATCCCCTGACGCGCACCCAGAAACGAGGTTTCAACCCCATGTGCGGAATCATCGGCATCGTCGGCAGCGAAGCGGTTGCCCCTGCGTTGTATGACGGCCTCACCGTGCTCCAGCACCGTGGTCAGGATGCGGCCGGTATCGCCACCATCGACGGTACCCGGATCCGCATCCACAAGGCCAACGGTCTGGTGCGCGACGTGTTCGGTGCCGAACAGATGCGGCTGCTGGCCGGACGCATCGGCATCGCCCATTGCCGCTACCCGACCGCCGGTTCCGAAGGCTCGGACGAGGCCCAGCCGTTCTACGTCAATTCGCCCTACGGCATCGCGCTGGCGCACAACGGCAACCTGATCAACACCGAGGCGCTACGGCACGAGGTGTTTGAACAGGATCGCCGCCACATCAACACCCAGTCCGATTCGGAAGTGTTGCTGAATGTGCTCGCACACGAGCTGATGCGTCAGGAACGGCTCGATCCGGATGCCGCCTTCAAGGCCGTGGCCGAAGTGCACCGGCGTTGTCTTGGCGGCTATGCCGTGGTCGGCACTGTGCTGGGTCTGGGGCTGGTCGGTTTCCGTGATCCGAATGGCATCCGCCCGCTGGTGCTGGGCCGGCGCCAGACGGAGGCCGGCACCGAATACGCCATGGCTTCGGAAAGCGTCGCACTGGACCTGCTCGGCTTCACCCGCATGCGCGATGTCGCGCCGGGCGAGGCCATCGTCATCACCGCGCAGGGCGAACTGCATGCGCAGCAGTGCGCCGCACCGGCCACACATGCGCCGTGCATCTTCGAATACGTCTATTTCGCCCGCCCCGACTCGATGATCGAGAACGTCTCGGTGCACAAGGCGCGCATGCGCATGGGCGTGAAACTGGGCGAGAAGATCCTGCGCCTGCGCCCGGACCACGATATCGACACCATCATCCCGATCCCCGATTCGGCGCGCGATTCGGCACTGGAAGTGGCCAATGTGCTGGGCGTCAAATACCGCGAGGGCTTCATCAAGAACCGCTACGTCGGGCGCACCTTCATCATGCCGGGGCAGGGCGAGCGGGTGAAATCGGTGCGGCGCAAGCTAAACCCGATTCCGCTGGAATTCCGCAATCGCGTGGTGCTGCTGGTGGATGACTCCATCGTGCGCGGCACCACCAGCCGCCAGATCGTGCAGATGGCGCGTGATGCCGGTGCGCGCAAGGTCTATCTGGCCAGCGCCGCGCCGCCGGTGCGCCATCCCAACATCTACGGCATCGACATGCCGGCTGCCAACGAACTGATCGCGCACGACCGCAGCGAGGAAGAAGTGCAGGCCGCGCTGGGCTGCGACTGGCTGATTTACCAGGATCTGGCTGATCTGGAATGGGCCGTGGCCGAAGGCAACGACAGCCTGCACGGATTCGATTCCTCCTGCTTCACCGGCGAATACGTCACCGGCACCACGAGCGAATACCTGGAACGCCTGAGCGAACAGCGCGGCGACGAGGCGCGGCAGAAGCGCCTGGCCGGATGACTGCGGCAGCGGAGGCGACGGCGCCTGCATGCAGGTGGCCGAGCCTGCAACACGCCGCCGCACACTGTCTGGCCTTGCGCGATCCGGGCGAAAAGGTCGCCACCACCCGCGCCGCCGCCGCGCAATTTTTCTCTGGCGGCTTGCCGCTCGCTGACGAAAGCAACTGGCCGGCGATTCCCGACCCGGCCGTTGTCGGCCGCCCGGATCGCCCGCTGTTGGTGCCACCACGGCAATTGGCCGCACGCGGGCTGGGCAGCGACGAAGGCCGCGCGGCCTTCCTGCACGCGATCGCGCATATCGAATTCAACGCCATCAACCTGGCTTGGGATGCGGTGCTGCGTTTTCCCGGCATGCCTGCGGACTATTACGCCGACTGGGTCTCCTGCGCCGATGACGAGGCCCGGCATCACCTGATGCTGGTCGGCCGGCTGGCCGATTTTGGCCATGCCTACGGCGATTTCGATGCGCATGACGGCCTCTGGGAGATGGCGCGGCGCACAGCGCATTCCTGCCTGGAACGGATGGCGCTGGTGCCGCGCGTGCTCGAAGCACGCGGCCTGGACGTGACCCCGGCGATGATCGAACGCCTGACCGCGCTGGGTGATGCGCCCACGGTCGCGATCCTGGAAGTGATCCTGCGCGAGGAAGTCGCACACGTGGCCGCCGGAACCCGCTGGTTCCGTCACCTGTGCGAACGGGAAGGCCGCGAACCGCGCAGCACCTTCCGCGATTTGCTGCGCCAGCACGGACGCGGCTTCATCCGTGGCCCCTTCAACCTCGACGCACGCCGCGCCGCCGGCTTCGATGACGACGAAATGGCGGCGCTGGTAGAAGCCACGTAATGCTGCCTGCTTCGCCGTTCGCTACGGGTTGAATGCCGTAAACCCGGCACATGAAGAGCCGTCAGGTCGGCACTGCGCTCACCCGGCCCATTCTGGATCGGTTGTGAAAACGATGGTGAGCCAGCGGTCCGGGGTGTCGTTGCCGATCGCCTCGCCGATCTCGTCGCGCAGCTGGTCCCATTCTTCCAGCCGGCGCGCGGGCCAGCGCGTGGGCACGATGAAATACAGCTCGATCTGGCGCCCGCGCCCGACCCGCGCGACATAGGCGCGATAGCCGTCGAAGCCTTGGCGCTGGACGATATCCTGCGCCACATCGTCGACATGCTGCTTCAGGTCGGCCGGGGTCACCAGCAGGATGTCGGCCAGTGCGCGCCGCACCGTGCCGACCGGGATCGGAATCACCACCAGACACACCAGCGCCAGCACCGCCGGATCGATGTAGGGCGCCATCCAGGCGTGTTCGGTGTGCTGGATCGCATAACCGAAGCCGAAGGCCACCAGCCAGGCGGCGGTCAATGCGGCGGCCATGAACCAGCCGCGCGCATCCAGTTCGACGAAATCCGAGCGGATGCTGCGGTTGGCGCGACGCGCGAACCAGGTCATCGCCACCGAGCCGACCAGCGACACCGCGGCAAAAAACACCGCATAGCCGAACTGCACCTGGCGCCCGCCGGACATGAAACTGTCGACCGAGTTGATCAGCGCATAGATCGCCGCGGAGATCAGCAGCGTGCCGCTCATCCCCAGCACAATCGGCTCCAGATGCCAGAAACCCATTGTGAAGCGTTCGGCCAGCCGCCCGCCGACAGCATCGCCGCTGGTGGAACTGCGGATCAGATTGGCCACCAGCAAGGCCAGGAAGGTCATCCCGGCGTCGGTCATATCGTAGATGCTGTCGAAGATGATCGCCGCCGATCCGGCCAGCAGGCCCAGCACCAGCCCGAAGATCGCCAGCACCAGCGTCGCTACCATCGACAGGCGCAGCAGGCTCTGTTCCGTATGCGGGCGGGAAAGCGGCATGGCTCGGATCGCGAAAAGGGGGCGGGGGAACAGCGCGCGCCACGATTTTCCGTGGCCGCTGCCATGGCGGCCAGCCTAGCGCAAAGCACCCATGCCGGAGCGCGCTCTTCACTGTGTCACCGTATCCACCACTCAGCTCGGACAAGACGCATCATGTAGCCCGTATATGGACTCCTCCTCTAGCGCAACCCCATCGGACGGGAAGACCACCGCGAACGTATATTCGGCTTCATGAGTGGGGCCGTCGCCCCGAGCCTAGATGGGTCAATCGCTGCCAAGCTGCCTATCGGATAAGCGGCACGTCATGTGCCTGCGGGCTACACGGCATTTGCTT
>Ga0265293_10001563_pt1 | contig 49482 bp, 36 predicted proteins | sample Munlanlewell138R_FD_192505 | JGI IMG/M metagenome (GOLD analysis project Ga0265293, IMG submission 192505) | Leachate microbial communities from a municipal landfill in Southern Ontario, Canada - Leachate well 138R | ecosystem: Engineered > Solid waste > Landfill > Unclassified | place: Canada... | reverse complement strand
TAATAGCCATGTGATTTATACTCCTCTCGTGAAGATATTTCCTGGTAGTTATCTTCTTCACGATAAGTATAAATCATTTTGTCGTTTTATACAATATTGGTCTCACATGTATTGTAACATTACACATTATTATTTAAATATGATTTAATTTTATTGTAAATAACATCTTCTAGCTTTTTTGCTTCTGGAAATCCTAAAGTTCCATCTACAAAATCATTTTGGAAGTCAATTACAATTAGAAGTTTTTTCATCCTTACACCTTCTTTTGTTTTATTATTAGGTCAAGACTTTCAATAAATACATTAATTGCATCATAATCAAGTTTTGGTTCTACAAAACTCTTCATCTTCTTTATTATTTTAAATACAAACTTATCTATACCCTTTAATTTATCTATTTCTAATTCTCCACCAAAACCAGAGATTAATTGAATATCTTTTGCTAGTTCTCTATCAACATTAGCTTTTAGGATTTCATATGGATCAATATTAAAACCATGGCAAAGAAAGTAACTAACTTTACCCTTAATATTTTCTTTGTTTAGCCTTAAAAACTTTCTAACATTTTTATGTAGTCTTCCAGCTATAACAGGAGAACCCACAATTATAAAATCATAATTATCAAGAAAAATTTCCTTGTCATCTATTTCAAACAAGTCTGCATCTATAAAATGTTCCTTTATTATTTCAGCACATTTTTTTGTAGTTCCATATTTTGTTGCGTAGAAAATGCCAATTTTCATAATATTTCTCCTATAAAAAACTAATCCCTTCATATATATTATAAATTAAAATATTTATTTTTTCAAGCAACTCAATTATATATCATATTTTAAAGTAAAAAAATCGCAAGTTAAACTTACGATTCATTTTTAATAATTATAGTTTTTTATCATATTTGTTTTATACCAATCAATTATTTTATCACTAGCAAGAGGTCTACTAATATAATAACCTTGACCATAATCGCATTCTAAACTTTTAAGAATACTTAAAGATTCTTCATCTTCTATTCCTTCTGCTATTACATTATAACCAAGCTTATGGCACAAATCGATTGTTGTTTCTACGACATTTTTCATATATTCTGATTCATTTATATTTTTTATAAAATATTTATCTATCTTTACATTTTTAAGTGGTAGTTCCGATAAATATTGGAGCGATGAATATCCTGTTCCAAAATCATCAATAGATGTTGCAATACCGTTATTTAGTAATGTCCTTAATTGACTTATATTTTCTTTTGGATTTTCTATTAGAATTGATTCGGTAATTTCAATCTCTATGTTTTTTGGACTAATTTTATAGCGATTCAAAGTATCAATTATTCCATCAATAAATTTAGAACTTGATAAATTCTTTACAGATATATTTATACTAATATTTATATCTATATTATGTTCCATAAATTCTCTTATCTTTTTACAGACATTAACCAAAACCCAATTAGTTAGAGAATGTATTAATTTTGTTTGTTCAATGGCACTAATAAATTTATCTGGTGGAATCAAACCTTTATTCGGATGATTCCAACGAATCAAAGCTTCAAATCCAATTGGCTTATTTGTTTGCAAATCAATTTTTGGTTGATAATCTAAGTACACCTGATTTTCTATTAATGCATTTTCAAATGTTGATAATAGGTAATATTCCTGTTCATAATTAATATGCTCAGGTTTATACTCCTCATAAGGTTTACCATTCTTGTAAGCTAAGCGTGCAGCAACATCACAATATCTGTAATTCGCAATGTTTTTTAACTCAGAACACTCACTAACAATTGTAGTACCAATTGAAATATCAACATAAAGAGGAATTCCTTCAATCAATATTTGTTGTTTTAAAATATCAATTAACAAATTAATATCTTCTTCTAAATTTGCATATTTCTTTGCTATCCAAAGTTTATTACTTTCACCTTGTAGAATAACTATATAGTCTTTTAATCCTTCTTTTAATCTCTTATAAATTTCAATTACAATCTCAAAATACTTTTCATTGCCAATAAGTTCAACAATCGTCAAATGATTATTTATTAAAATTGTTGTTAGCAAGTACTGTGCATTTTCATCATCTAAAATTTCTAATGAAGAAAGTACGTTTGTATTTGGAATCATAGTTTCAGGATTAAAAGTATATAGATCTATAAGTTTACGATTAGCTCTTCTAATAATCAAAGAAAACAAACCGCTTAATGCCCCAATGCTAAAAAATATTAATAATCTTAAAATCCAATTTGAAAAAACTTGAGGTTCCATAGTTTGTGTATCAAGCGGCATAAAAGGACCAAGTAAAACTCCAGCTATAATACCAGTAATCATTCCAGCTGGTATGCCTAAAACTAATCCAGTTAAGATGATAGGAATATACATTATATGTGAATATGAAAATTTAATCCCACCTGTTTGATAAACCATGAAGTATATTAAAAATAGAGAAATTGCAATAAAGGCTAAGTGCATCAATTTTGCTTTTTTGGTTCTTGCTAGTAAAAAAGTCTCAAACCTAGTCATTTGCTTTTTAATCATAAAATAAGTCCACCCAATAAGAAATTTGAATATAATAAAAGTTGAATTTTTCTAACTACAAATTCTACTATTTTATTTCAAAAATTTCACTTTTATATCTAAATATACCACAGGAATGAAAAAAATTCAATATTTATGTCCTGAAAACCAAAAATAATAAAACCCCATGCATTGCATGAGGTAAATGCTTTGTTTTTTTTTCTTGCTCGAAGCAGTAAAAAGAGCAAATCTTAGTTTTTTTTATTATGGAAACATATAACCACTGATAGTATTATATTCTCTTACTTAGATAATAGCCCCACACATAGGTGTGAGGCAATAGGCTTTGTTTTGATTTCTTGCTATAAGCCACAAAAATAGCAAATCATTTTTTTTATTGTGGAAATCTAACCACTAGTTATATTATACGTTCATATTAAATTTATATACATAATTTTTTATATTTTTAAGTTGCATTAATCTTGCCCTTCTATAATATATATAATACAATTAGTACTATGAGGTGTTACTATGTCGTTAATCTTAGAAAACTTAAAACAAAAGAAATTTCTAATTCAGTCACTTATATTCTTTAGCTTATTTATTATTATATTTTTTATCCTAGATTATTTAAATATGTCTTATACAGAAATGTCTAATACATATGGAATATATTTAGTATTAATAAATATATTTTTAAACATAATTATGGCAATTCTAAGTGCAGTATTATTAATCAGCAGTGAAATTATGATTAAGGGAACTAAATCAAGCAATCTAGGTTTTATTGCAATAATCTTTGGGATGTTTACATATGGCTGTACTACATGTTTAATTGCCTTTTTCGCAAACCTAGGAATAATCCTCTCTATAATGGTTCTACCTTTTGCAGGACTTCCTTATAAATTGATTTCTTTAGTTTTAATAATTATCGGATCTATTATCACAATTAGAAAAATAAATAAGGGTTGTATAATAAAAACAACTGAAAAATAAAACGAATCCTCCAAGATAAACTTGGAGGATGTTTTTACTTTTGTTTTGATTTCTTGCTCAAAAGTAATAAAGGAGCAAAGGAGTGATTTTTTTAACTAGGTTCACTAAACCTAAATATATTATTATCAACTTTGAATATTGTATGCATTTATTTTTAAATATTTTTTAATATTTTAAAATTTTAAATATTTTAAAATATGTTTATTGTAGGAAAACGCTTTATTTGGTATAATGTTTTTATACACTAAGAAATGGGAGAAATTTTATGGAACAAGAAATAAAAAAAGATTATTTCAAAAGGAATAAATGGGCCTATAGTTTAGGTGGTATCGGAAGAGATATGTCCTATACATTGGTCGCATCATTCTTTATTACTTATATTCAGTTTGCTGGTTTAGGTTTAAGTGTTGCTCAGTTTTCTGTAATTAGTATGCTTCTAATTGCAGGCAGAGTCTGGGATGCAGTTAATGATCCGATAATGGGTACAATCATTGAAAATACAAAATCTAGATGGGGTAAGTTTAAACCTTGGATTTTACTTGGTGCAGTTTTAACTGGGATCGTAGTTGTTTTAATGTTTAACTATCGTCCACTAGGTAATAATGGTTGGAATTTTGTAATATTCTTCGGTATTATATATCTACTTTGGGAAATTACTTATACCATGAATGACATTTCATATTGGTCAATGCTTCCTTCAATTACAACAGATACAAAAAGAAGAAACAGCATAACAACATTAGCAGTTGTATTTGCTGGAGTTGGAGCATTTGCAGCTAATGCAATTATTATGGTTACAACTACAGGGAATGCTGTTAAGGGTTATGCACTAATTTCAATAATCATTGCAATTTTCTTAATCCTTTGCCAAGCACTTACTGTATTTGGTGTTAAACAACCAAAAATAGAAATTGATGAATCAGAAGAAAAAATAACTATTCCTAAAATGATTAAAGTAATCAAGAATAACGACCAATTATTATGGGTTGTTCTTGCAATGCTTTTATATAATGTTGGTAGCGGAATTTTTATTGGTTTAGGTTATAATTTTATTTATATAGAACTAGGCTATGATGGAACATTAGCCTTAATCTTTATTGCTTCATTTGGAGTAAGTAATATCGGGATCCAAACACTTTACCCAAGACTCGCAAATAAGTTTGGCAGAAAGAAACTAGTATTATATAGTTTTATCGCAATAGCAGTTGGTTATTCATTTATGTTATTACTTGGTTTTGTTCCTTTCTTACCAATTAATATAATAACAATTGTAATCTTTGGAGTTATTGTATTTGCAGGTCAAGCAATTATCTATATGATTCTAACAATTAATATAACAAACACAGTTGAATATAATCAATATAAAACAAATGAAAGAAATGAAGCCGTTATATTTTCGCTTCGACCATTTATGGCTAAGTTCGGAAGTGCACTCCAACAAGGGATTGTTGCCTTAGTTTTAATTATTTCTGGAATCTATACTCTATCTGGAAATATCAATTTCTTAGAGAGTCAGAAACATTACTTTGACGATTTAACTCAAGCAGAACAAACCGAGTATAAAGAAAATATAACGAATCGTATAATTATTTTTGATACAGAAGAATTTGAAAATCTTACTCAAGAAGAAAAAGAGCATTATTATGATATTCTTGAAAATGTTACTTTTTCTCAATCTGAAGGAAAAGAAGTTATGGAAATTAAAGCAGCTGCAGATAATTTCTTTAAAAATGAAGCAGATATTCCAATGAGATTGATTTTAAGAGCATCAATAACAATCCTACCTATTCTGTTTATCTTCTTTACATATGCAATTTTAACTCATAAATTTAAGATTGATGAAAAAATGTATGAAGATATTATAGCAGATATAAAATCAAGAAATTAACAATAACCCCTAGGACTTAACCTAGGGGTTATTTATTTTATAATAAGAAATAATCTCTAAAGAATGGTAATTCTTTATATTCATAAGTTATGTCAATTAAATCTATCGAACTATAATAAGAATTTAGAATCTCAATATAATTCTTTCCGCTCTTACCTAAAGAGTTAGCACCATTTTGACTCATTCCAACACCATGACCATTACCACCACCATAAAAAGTAAATGTTCCATTAACTTCTTCTATTGCAAAGAATCCTGAGAATAAAATAGAATTACTACTTGATTTAGAATAGTTTGCACTTGTTGCAGTTGAAGTGTAATTAGATGTATTAGCATCTTGAGGTCTTAGTGTAAAACGCATATTATATTGATTTATAATTTTATATGTGTTTGTAGTTGTTTCTACAATCAATTCAATAACCACCCCAGATGTTCCTCTTTTACCAACATATATATTTTCTACTTGACCAATACTTGTTGTAATTGGAAGTGACTTGTAAGTATCTCCAACTTTTGTAAGGATTAAATTTGGGTTTTGAGCATATCTTAATGTTAAATTCTTAGATATTGTTTGAGTAAGCTGGCTCTTAGTAAATGATACTTTCCATCTATGAAATCCAATTGTACTATCAGGAGTTCTTACATTTATTGTTTTAAAGAAATTAAGCATATTTACTTCATTAGTATAATCAAATTCAATAGTATTCCCGCTTTGGTCAGTTGTATGGTTTTGTCCAATTAAATAATCAATAACTGCTGGGTTTAGATTGTCATCACTAATCCATACCTCGTGTGCACTTGCAGTAATTCCTGCTGATGTTGAATAGTAAAATGCATTTACTAATTCACCATCGTGCATCATTATTAATCCTTTAGTAGCATTAACCGCAGCAGTAGTATTTGTTTGTTGGTTTTGATTATTATATACTTGTGACATAACACTATCATCTACAGTATATCCATATTTTTCAAATGTCCTATTTAAGATATCTTTATAAGCATAAGTTCTAGCTGCTATAGCTTGAGCTTTTAATGCTTCCATATGATAACTTGCTGGCATTTCGCTTGGTACAACTTTATATAAATATTTTTCTAAACTAATATCATTTACAACAAGCATTCTACCTAAATATAAACTTACTTCCATATTACCGCTATAAGTTCTATTAGATCCTCTTGAAATACTATCAATTCTAATCGCTTCACTATCATTATCTGGAATTATAATTAGACGTTTTGTTGTTTCCATAATAGTAATTCCATTATTTGTTATAACCATTTTTCCGGATTCAACTTTAAATCTTAAATTATTTGATTGATTTACTCTAACCTCATCATTACCATCAAAAGTTTGGATTGTAATAGGTTCATAAGTTACAAAATCAATACTATCATGGAAGCGAGTTGAATCATCTGAAATATCATTAATATTTTTTCTAATTCCAACTCTTATATTTGAATAGCCAGTTTCTTGGTCAATTAAAATTGCTTTTACAGAATCGCTATTTTTACTATATTCAACATAGACATTTTCCATACCAACATAGATATCATCTAAGGATCCAGTTATAACATTATTTCCATCATATTTTAATAATCTAGTATTTGCATCTAGTTTTGTGGAAGAAACATTTAGTAACTCAATATAATTTTTAGTTCTATCAATTGCAAGAACTCTTGATGCTACATATTCAAATTCCGGAACTATTACACTTATAGTATAAGTTTTACTAATTTCAGGATCATTTATATTTGTAGCGGTAATTACAACTTCACCAACAGTTAAAGCAGTTAATACTCCATTTTCTGTAATTGTTGCAATTTCAGCATTTGATATTTCCCAGTTAAAATGACTTGTTATATCAACACCACCACTTAAAGCACTAAACTGAATTTCGCTATCTATATCAACAGCCTTAGGACCTACAATTTTAAAATTTTCTCCCGCACCTTGTTTAACATTCATTGTAATTCTTGCAACTTTAGTAGGGTCAATTATACTCGTTGCGCTAATCTCAACTTCTCCGATACTTAAAGCTGTGACTAGTCCAGTTTCACTAACAGTAGCAATATTATTATTACTACTTTCCCAAGTTACATCTTTACTTGCATGTTGTGGGGTTGAGGATATATTTAATTGAGTTGCAGAATCAACAAAAATATCAAAGGGACCTAAGATTCTTATGCTTTCTAGTTCTGCTTCTGTAACAGTTATTTCTAAAGTAGCAAAAATACTTTCATCCTCTTTTAAACTAACTCTAATAGTTGCAACTCCAGCACTTATTCCAGTAATATAACCATCTTCTTCAACAATTAAAACGCCTTCATCACTACTAGTGAATTCTACTTCAGCCTTTACTCCTTTTTTATCAAATGATACTTCAAGTAGTTTAGACTCATTAACTTCTATAAAATCATCACCTTCAATTTTAATCTCAGTGATTTTGTTACCTAAAAAACTACAACCGCTTATAGTAAATAAAAGTAATACTATTAAAGCAATTATTCTTGATTTCATATTTCTTCCCTCTTTCTAATTATTTATATTATAGCATATTTCCGCCTAAAATTCTTTAGAAAACATTACATTACCAGATATTACAAAGGTACCAATTTAAGGAAATAAACTTTGATAATTATACAATATTTTCTTCCTTTTTACAACCAAAAAAAGCACACCTTTTGATAAGGTGTACTTTTCTTTATTACAATTCTAAATTCCTAATTGAAATTCCGTAATTTTCTTTTACGTAAGTTCTTAATTTCTTAGGATCAGTTATTTTAGTTACACTAGTTATATGATTTAAAAATTCTGAAATAGTAGTTTGGTTCTTAGATATTCTATAAAGATTACCTTTAGTAGTCTTTTTAATACCAGGAACATTCCTAATAAACGAAACCATTAATTCATTGTCTAACTTATAGTTTTCCATTTTCTTAAAAATTGGATTTGTTTCTTGATAATTATTTTTCTTTAAACTATAGTAAGTAAAATATTCTTCTTTATTTAAATATTTCTTAAGCGCTTCTACATACTTAACAATATCTGCTTTTTTAATTCCTTTAGACTCTAAATAATTCATCGTTACTAATTTATTGCCTTTTGCTGGGAAAGCTAAATATTCACTTCTTAAATTCTCAATAAATAATATTAATGTAGTCTCACGCATTTTATGATCTTTTTCAGTCATTTGGTAAACATCATGACTCAAGACTCTATCAAAGAAAACATTTTTTAATGATGTATACTCTTCTTTAATTATATAGTTTATATCATGAGTTTTATATCCTAAATCTTTTAACCAAGAATTTGAGAAGTATTGATACATATCTTGTGTTATACCGTTTTCTTCTAAAATATCAGCTAATTCTTGAAGTTCATAGAAATCATCTTTCATAATATTTTTAATTCGAGATTTAACATCATCTGTTAATTTTGCTTCAAAATGGTAAACTGTTCTTAAGGAAATATAATCTCCTAAAGTTGCATTAATAACGTTTATTAAAGTACCTTTATGATAACCATATTTCTTAATTAATGAATTAGCAAAATCATCAATATTGACATTTCCCTGTAAATCCTTCCAATTTTGGATAACAACATCACTAAATGTCATTCCTTTTTTCGCAATCATTGGTTGACGGTTGAAATCAATAATGTCTTCAAACTCTAGATCTTTTGAAAAGTATCTTCTTAAGATGAAATGAAGTTCATAACCATCTCTTAAATCATACTTGTTTAAGAATTTTTTATGTTTTATATAGAAATATGTACAAGAATAAACAGAATCTACAGAATATAAGATTTCTTTTAACTTATTTAATAAATTATCATCTACTTGGCTATAATCATAAAATCTAACCTTTTGTAATGACTGAATAGTATTAGTTACAATATCAATATATTTATCAAAGAAATAATCAATCTTATTATCAGCAGCAACCTTGTTTGCTATTTCAATAATTCTATTCTTATGCAATCCGCTATGTGGAATAAAATATTCAATCACATATTCTAAGAACTCTCTCTTAGTCATTTTATCTAAAAGTTTACCATAAACTTCTATTCGAGCAGGGAAGATTTCAGGTAATGACATCTTAAACTCTTCAATATCAAATTTTCCTATTTCTTTATTCCTCATCAACTCTAAGATATATTCTTCATTGAAAATATAGTCTTCTTCAAATGAGTATTTTATACCTAGATATTTAATAACATTATAGGATAATTCGTTTAAATTAAACATTTTTTTAAATACTTCAGGATGCCAGTTAAATTTATTAAACTCTTTCACAAATGCTTCTTCATAAAACATTGTAATTGAAACCATTCTATCTCTAACAATTTGTCTGATTCTTTCTCTAGTCTTTTTAAATCTATCTGCAACACTTTGGAGTGTATAACCACTAAATCTATCTAATAGTATAGCTTCGCTTTCTTCTTTCAATCCTACCTCTTCAACTTTTTCTAAGAAGTAAGGTAGTCTTATTAAATCATTTTCAATGATTAGATCTTTTCTATTTTTAATTTTTTCTAAAAAACCATTAATAGTAGTATCAAGTTTTTGTGATTTAATATAATCCTTTAAATCTTTAAACCTTATATATCCTAAATTCTTATCAATTAAAAATCTTTTAAAGAAATAGAAGTCTGGATCTGGTTTTAAATTATAATATTTTTTTATCTTTTTAATAACAACATTTAAAGTTTTATAGTTAAACATATTACTTAAAGCCCCAGTAAGGTAAGCTTTTCTAATATCACCTAATTTTGTAAGACCTAATTTTTCTAAAGAAATTATTGCACCTTGGGTGAAATTCATTTTGTAGATTACTACATCATCAATTACATTATTTGCACTATAAATAGGAATTTTTTCTTCCAGATTCTCTTTTTCCACAATCCGAAGTACACTCTCCATTACCTGGACAATACTTTTAGATCCCAAATTCTCTACATCATATATTTCCATTTGTTCAATGATTAAAAGAAGTTTTGAGATAGTAAAGATATTACTATTATTTAGGGCATTCATTGATCGAAGTGATAATTTCAAATCCTTAAGACTGTATAAAGAATTTATAAACTCATATTTGTCAATTTCTTTATACCCAGAAATTTCATTGTGTAATTGCATCATCTTATATTCGGATAAAGATTTATTTAAGTCCTCATTATCTTTATCGCTTAATTTAAGAGTGTTAAAACTGTTAATTAGCTCATGAATATGGTAGATACCTTGTGCTTCAACTTGCTCAATTAACCCAATAGGAAGTTTTAAAATTCTAATTGATTTGTTCATTTTTTTCACCTCTTTAAATGCAATAATATAGATTATATAAAAATTATTCTTAATATGTCAATGTTTAAATAATATTAATTTTATAAATTCTAATTTTCTGTTGGATCTACTAATAAAAGATTTACAAAACTACTGATGTTTTCACCAATATCCGTAGCCATTTTCTCAAGTGATTTTGTAAGATATTTTGCTTCAACTAATGCATCTTTTAAATTATTTAGTAAACTAGCTGGAATATTAGTTTTTGGATTAAATCCAAATCTATTCTTAACTAATCTCGAAATATATGTATAACCCGGCGAAATTCTTCTATTAACAAAGAGTTCCGCTTCATTTGGAGCTATTAATTGTTTATATGCATTTTGACGATGTAGTAAAATCCATATCTCAAAACATGGACTTGTTACTAATAAATTAACATCTTTGTTTTTCGCATTTTCAATAAATCTTAAATATTCACTTTTCCCATCTGGATGGCTCTTATATGAATCCCTATCAAATACAACCCAAAATACTGCATTTTCATCTTCTATTAATTTTCTATAATCAAGCAAGAAATTAAGAAGTTGTTCTGGCGTATTGCTTCCTCTATCCCTAAGTGTTCTATCTAAATATATTAACTTTATATTATTATGAACTTTAAGTTCACTAAGCTTCCTTTCTAAATGTTTAAAATAGATTGGTTCGGTATTAGTACCTTCCATAATCAAATAATATGTTTTAAATACATCTCTACTTAAAAGTCTATCATCTGGATATCTTTTAAATAGTGAAACCCTCTCTCTAATTGCCATTATAATTCATCCTTAAAGAATATAGGAATGGCACCGTAATTTCCATCTAAATACGAATCTATTAACTTCTTATTTGTAAGTTTAAATATATCAAGAGAATACAGTTTAGATGCATTATCATTTCCTTTGCCAACAAACCATATTTCATCTTTTCTAATTAAACTCTCTTTTAAAATACTTGCTTCGTGAGTTGAAAAAACCAATTGAACTCTATTATCACTTAGATTATTATTTACTGTTTCTAAAAACTTAATTATTAATAGTGGATGGAGACTTCTACTCAATTCATCAAATAAGTATATACTTCCCATCTCTGGTGCTAATAAAATATCTAACAAATCGAATAATCGTCTAACACCATCTGATTCTTCAGAAAACTCAAAATCATAATCTGCATTTTTATGTCTAAGTAAAATCTTAAATACATTCATATTTCCAGCTTGATAATCAATACTAAATAGTTCTTGTTTAATCCTAACACTAAAAGATATTTCATCCTTTTCATTACTTTCTATATACTGATTAATTTCAGGAATATATTCGCTATAATCATTCATAAAAATGCTATATTTAATTTCTTCTATAACAATCTCTTCTATGCCTGTATCAAAATATGATAATTGATTATTAATTTCATTCTCCTTTTTTGTATAAGAGAGATCTAAAATCTTAAAATCTTGATTTTGAAAATATGTGTTTATTTTTGTTTTAAAATATGTATAAACATTTCTAAAATCTTTTAAACTTTTAATTAAATCTATATCTTTATTTACCTTAGTTATAAATAAAGTTTTAGATGTATTTTCAAAATCCTTAATATATTTATTTAATTTTTTTCTTATATTAACACCAATGTCAAACTTATATGTAAATAAGTTTTCAATTGTATTATCTTCACTAACTCGTTCTAACATAACTTTTTCTTGATCATTTTCTTGATCATGTATTAATAAATATTCTGTCAAGAATTTAGTACTAGCTAAATTTATACTAAATCCATAAGTATAAAACTCATTATTTATATAAAAGGAGTATTCAAAGATAGTTTCTTTTTCTTTATTTTCACGGTTAAGTTTGCAGAAATAACTCTTGTATTTATTAGGACTATCACCTTTAATAAGACTTGCACCTACTGCAATAGCTTTTAATAAATTACTTTTCCCACTAGAATTTGCTCCTAAAATAATTCCCATCTTTAATAATTTCACATTTTCCAAACTATTAATATGAAAATTATTTTTGTAGTCTAAAGATGGAACCATTGAAAAAGTTTGTTCTCTATTAAAGGATAAAAAATTACTAATTTTAAAAGAAACTAACATTTACACCACAACCCTTTATTAAATTATATATGCGTTTTAAGAATTTGTCAAATAAAATGTACATTATACAAAAAAGGAAGAAGGAAAAATCCCTCTATCAAAAATACGTAATCATGTACAATAATGAAAATAATACTCCAAAACAATATACCAATCCATAAATTGAAATGCTTTTTAATTTAAATTTTCTAGCAATTGAATTCTTCTTATAAAAATAATTTTCTAAATACTTAAACATTTTATTCCAAACAAAAAGTAGAAAAATATAAATAATAATGCAAACTACTATCAATATTGCGATTACACTACCATCTATATCAACGATTAGTTCCCTTGAACCTATTATGGATAGAGCTACTAAAACAATTCCAATAACTAATAATTGAATTCCCCCGATTACAAAACTCTTAATTCTTGTTTCAATATTCTTATTTGCATTTTTTACGGTTACAAAATTATAACCAATTAAAAGAAAACTAAATATTAATAAAATTGTATTAATAATAAAAACTAACATAAATCATTTCCTTATAAATATATTTCATAATTATCTAAGACTCTTGCATAATGGATTTCTAGCGAATCAAGCAGTTTAAATAAAGCAATTTTTCCCTTTACAAACTCAACTTCAAAGTCATTTATATAAACTTTATCTTCTATTATTCTTGGAATTACATTCAATATATTTGCAGTATCTAATAAATCTAAATATACTTCTTCATTTATAACTTGGGGATCCTTAAGTAGAATTTTTCTATTATTAAGATGAGCAAAATTATTATTTATATTAAACTTTAAGACGATATTTTGTCTTTGTTCGTAAAATTCTTCAATAAAAGCATCAAGTACATTTGCTTGGATATTATTTAAACCAGGTCTTGCTGCTTTATAATTTCCACCATTTGCAATAAAGCAAATCCCTAAATTTTCTTCTTTAGAAAAGTACATATAAGAACTTACACCATAAGCACTACCATTATGTCCCTTAAGTAAAAGATTAGGTATTGGATCTATAAATTTTAATTGTAAACCTTTAGCTAAATAGTCAGTTCTAGGCCCTAAGTAATGCATCTGTAACATCAAATCAACAGTTTCTTTTTTTAATATTTGAACATCTTCATAAATTCCATCATTCATTAATGTAATCATAACTCTTGCTAAGTCTTGCATACTTATAAACAACCCACCTGCTGGCCCTCTAAAATTTTGACCAACTTCAAAGAATGGATAAGTATTGTCTATAAAAGACTTGCTTGTTCTATAAGTTTTAAATTCATTATTAAAAAGAAATGTATCTGAAATCATTTCTTTCTTTTCGATTTCACTTGCTCTAAAACTTGCATCTACACCAAGCGGTTTTAAGATATATTTAAAGACATATTCAGTAAATAACATACCGCTACATTTCTCAACAACACAAGCTAAGATCCCAGTACCAAAGTTTGAATATTCAAAATGAGTTCCAGGTAGCTTATTTAAAAATGTTTTATCAGTATAATACTTACTATCCTTATTACTAAGTAAATCTTCTAACTTCACAAAATAACTTCTTCCATTTACACCATTATAACCAACTTCTAGATTGTCATAATCTCTGTTCTCATCATCAAAACCATCATTAATACTTGATGTATGAAGCATTAACATCTTTGTTGTTATTGGAACATCAGGATAATGTGGATTTCTAATTTTAAATCCAAATATATCACTTAAATCTGCATCAATATTTAATCGTCCTTCTTCATGTAGTTTCAAAGCTGCCATAGCAACAACAATTTTAGAAATTGATGCGATTCTAAAAATTGTACTGTCTTCTACTTCTTTTTTTTCTTCTAGAGAACTATAACCAAAATTATATTGAAAAGTTTCTCCATTTTTATAAATCACTGCTTGTGATCCTACTACATTTCCCCTTAATAATTCATTAAATTTCTCTTCAAAACTCAAATCCTCATACCTCCTAACTTATTAATAAGTAATCTATAACAATACTAAATATATAAAATAATGCAACAAAATACATAATTGAGTTAACTTCTTTTCTCCTCTTTGCAACAAGCATCATAATTATATAGGCAATAAATCCTAAACCAAGCCCATTAACAATTGAATATGTAAATGCAGTCATCGCAATAATTATAAATGATGTAATTACAATAACAGAATCTTCAAAATGAATTTTCTTAATATTTGAAAATAACATAATACCAACATAAATTAAAGCTAAAGTGGTAACTGGTGCATAACTTACTCCATCAACATTAATAGTGGAGAATATAGAAAATATCGGAAATAAGACTAGTGAAGATAAACATAGTATACTAACAACAACAGATGCTAATCCTGTCTTTGAACCATTTTTAGCAGCAATTGCACTTTCTGCTAGTGTTATTGCAGATAATCCACCAAGTGTATTTGCAATAATTAATGAAGCAGAATCTGCAAACATTAATTTATCTCCATCAATAAGTTTCCCATTTTCATCAATTATACCCATTTCATTACCAATTGCAACAACAGAACCTGTTGCATCAAATAATTGTACAAACAAAGCAGAAATTATAATTGCATATGTTTTTGGGTTTAATAGAACATGAAAGTTTTTATAAGCAACTAAACTAGCTTCAAAATTAACTTTTGTATCAAAATTAAATGATGGCATATTTTCTACACCAAAAGCTCCAAGAATTAATCCTAATCCAGCTGTTACAAACATTGAAATAATGATTGCAAATTTATTAATTCTAGATGGAATTACAGAAATCATTAATACTAAAAATATTCCAAAGAATGCTAATAAAACCATTGGTTTTTCAAAGCTTCCCAGTTTAACAAGAGTATTGGAATCACTAACAATAATTCCTCCCATGTTAAGACCAATTAAAGCAATAAATAATCCAAGCGCAGCTGAAATTGCATATTTTAAATCAGCAGGAATTGCATCAACGATTTTAGTTCTTAATCCAGTTAAGGAAATAACAAAAAATATCATTGATGATACAATAACTATACTTAGGGCTTCTTGCCAGGAATAGCCTAAAGATCCGGTCAGGGAAAACACAAAGAATGCATTCATACCTGCACCACTAGCCATTACAAAAGACCTATTAGTTAGTAAACCAATAAGTAATGTGGAAAGAGCCATAACAATTACTATAGCAGTAAATGCGGCATCTTCATTCATTCCGCTTTTAGCCATTAAGCTAGTATTAACTGGAATTGTATATAAAATAGCAAAAAAGACAATAAATCCTGCAATTATCTCTTTCGCAATCGTTGAATTTCTCTCTTCAATTTTAAAAACTTTATTTAAAAATTTTTTCATCTTCTATCCTTTATTTAATATTATTACATAACTTTACAATATAAATTATTATAACATTTTAAACCACAAAAACAAAACTTTTTAGTAATTTTTAAACTAGCATTTACTTTTATAGTTATTTCTTATATACTTTAAATATAGAGGTGTTTTATATGAATATTATTCCACTACCTAATAATTATAAACAAAGATTTGGAGTCTTTAGTATTAATGAAAATTCTAAAATAAATTATTCAAAAGAATTTATATTAAGCACTACTGCTCTAACTAGTTTTATAAAATCTAAAACTAAGCTTACAATTCTTCAAAGCGAAAATTCAAATATAAATTTTTTACTTAATATTGAATTACCTAGTGAAGGATATATATTAGATATAAATGAGAATGAACTGAATATTCATGCAAGAAGTGACCGTGGAGCTTTTTATGCTGTGCAAAGTTTGAAGCAACTATTCTACTTTTCTGATAATCAATTTTGTGTTAATTGTATTTATATAGAAGACTATCCAAGATTTCCCTACCGAGGATTTATGTTAGATATTGCTAGAAATTTCTTCAATAAAGAGGTAGTTTTTAAAATAATCGATATGTTAGCTCTACAAAAATTTAATTATCTCCATCTTCACTTAAGCGATGACCAAGGTTTTAGACTGCAAATAGATAAATATCCATTACTAACTGAAATTGGTGCTAACTACAAAGGATTCTATACCAGGGAAGATATAAAGGATATTGTAAGGTATGCACAAGATAATTTCATTGAAGTGATTCCAGAAATTGACCTTCCCGGTCATACATCAGCTATTATTGCCTCATATCCAAATTTAAGTTGTAATAATGAGAAGATTGAAGTTGAGAAAAAATATGGAATCATAAGAAGAGCAATCTGCGTAAGTAAAAATGACACATATGAGTTTGTAGAGAATATATTATATGAAATTATGGAACTCTTTCCAAGTAAATATATCCATATCGGTGTCGATGAAGTAAGTACAAAGAATTGGAAGAAATGTTCAAGTTGTAGGGCTTTATTAAAACAAGAAAATCTAAAATCATATAAAGATCTTGCAAGATTATTTGCGAATAATATAGCATCATTCCTAAGAGAAAATTCAAAAATTCCAATTGCTTGGAATGACTTAATAAATTATTCATCAAACTATAATATAATCTTACAACACTGGAAACCATTCACTAATAAAAAATCAATAAAAGAAATTAATGAAGGTAGAAAAGCAATTATCTCTAATTTCTTTTATTACTATTTAGATTATCCGTATTCAATGACACCACTTAAGAAAACATATAACTTTAACCCCATCTCAAAAGGAGTAACAAAGAAAGATAATATTATTGGAATTGAAACTCCAGTTTGGACTGAATATATATAAAATGAAAATAAACTTCAAGAAAAAATTTATCCTAGACTAGCTGCAATTAGTGAAGCAGGTTGGACTAATCATCAATCTAAAAATTATGAAGATTTTATTAAAAGACTAAAAGAATTTTTAAAACTATTTTCTACACAAGGAATTTACTATTTTGAAGATTATGATAAGAAAGAAGGATTAATTAAAAGAGTTATTAAAACAAGTAAATGGGTTTTTAAAAACATCTTAAAAAATTAAGGCTTATTCAAATACGAATAAGCCTCTTTTGTTATTTTATATCACTAATATTTTCGATGTTGTGGAAGACATTTTGAACATCATCATTTTCATCTAAATTGTCCATTAATCTTTTCACAATCTTTGCATCATCTTCTGTTTCAATATTAACTTTCATCATTGGAACCCATGCAACCAAATCTTCTAATAACTCTAAATCTTCCTTAGCATCATTTAAAGCATCTCGAATTTTTGCATATTCACTACTTGGTGCATAAACTGTAACTAATCCATCTTCTGTTTCAATATCATCTACATCACAATCAGCCATAATTAAAATATCTAATACTTCTTCTTCAGTTAAGCCTTCGAAACTAAAAATAGCTGATGAATTAAACATATGTTGAACTGAACCAGGAACTCCAATCTTACATCCTGCTTTTAGAATTATAGTTCTAATCTCAGTATATGTTCTATTAACATTATCTGTTAAACATTCAATCATAAATAAAGAGTTATTTGGACCAAATGCTTCATAAGTTACTTCACTATAGTCATCTTGAGATCCGCCTTTAGCCTTCTCAATTGCCTTTTTAATAACATCTGCAGGTATTTGTGCTTTCTTTGCTTTATCTATTTCTTTTTTAAGGATTTGGTTTAATTCAGGATCAGGAACACCATTCTTTGCTGCTCTAAATATTTGAACAGAATATTTTGCATTTAATTTTGATTTCTTTGCGGCTGTTTTAGCCATTGAAGCTGCTCTAACTTCATGTGCTCTTCCCATAATCTATTTCTCCTTTATAACTATATATATTATACTACAATATACCAAAAATTTCAATATCCGAAAATCCTATTTTTTATTCTTTATTGAATATAAATTTAACCTAGAATCCTTCCCCACTAACTCTATAATATCTAAATATCTTAGTACATTTAAGGCAATTTGTGCTCTTTTTAATCTTAGTTTAGTTGCCTTCGCATAATCTTTACTTGTAAATTGAGTTTCTAAATTATTCGGAATAAATTTCTTATAATCTTTTAATTCATGGATATCCACTTCATCAATTAAATCAACAGGAATTTGGTCATGACGATATGATCCTCTTTTTTTATCTTTGCTCCAACCATTTAGTAATCTATATTCTTCTAAATCAATTAATAATATTTTTAAATTTAATCTAGGATTTAAAAGAAGTTGTTTAATTTTATATAGTTCAAAAAATGCATCATAGATACTTCCCTTTTTAGGAGACTTCCTTGTATCTTCTAGAATATGAGTATCTTCATTAATCCACTTAATAGTTTTATTATAGAATGTAGGATAACAAATTGTAACATCATAATCTTTTAGTAAAAACTCTAGTTTTTTACGTAAAGTATTAAACTGCCTTGTTTGAATTTCAATAATTTTGCCATCTTTAAAAATATCAACAAAATAAGGACCCACTTTCACTTCTTGATTGTTAATATCTTCTTCAAGATAGTTTTTCACAATCTTATGTAAAGTTTTCTCTTTTAAAGTTCCAACAGATTCAACATCTATAATCTCTTTATAGTTATTTATAATGTTTTGAAATTTTTCTTTATTTAAATTCAATATTTTTAACCAACTTTCTAAAGTACATCCTTGGATTACTAAGTGATTTTTCTTCTGTAGCAATACTATCTACAATTGAATATACATTATATACTCCTAAGTTTTTTAATATAGACATTTCAAGTTCATTTATTGCACAGACTACAATTGTTTTTACTGGATATGATCTCTTTACTATTTCAAAGACAACTTTACCAGCTAAACTTTGCTTATCTATTTTACCTTCACCCGTTAATATAAAGTCATAATTATTTTTTATTTTATCAAATTCAATTAAATTCAATATATAATCTATTCCTTTAATTAATGCAGCACTAAACATTGATAAAAACGCAAACCCAACTCCTCCTGCAGCACCACTAGCAGGAAGATTTGAAAATCTCGCTCCTATCAATTTTTCTACTAAATTAGAATAATTAGCCATATTAGCATCTAATAAAGGTAAGTCGTCAAATTTCGCACCTTTTTGAGGTGCATAGACAAAACTAGCACCATTTTCTCCTAATAATTCATTTTGTACATCACTTACGATTTTTATATTAACCCCTTTAACATTTTCAAAAAACTCATTTGCATCAATTCTTCTAATATATTTTAAACTATCATTGCATAAATAATCTATTTGCTTATCATCTTGATCATAAAATTTTACACCTAATGCAGCTAAAATCCCACTTCCACCATCATTAGTACAAGATCCACCAATCCCAATTACTATATTCTTTATATTCTTTGCAATTGCATTTTTTATCAATAATCCACAACCAAAGGTTGTAGTCTTGAATGGATTATATTCATTCTTTTTTAATAAATTTAACCCTGCAGTTTTTGCTAGTTCAATGTAAGCAGTATCTGTAGACTTATCATATAAAAAATATGGTCTGATTTTTCTATTTAGTGGATCAACTGAATAAGCATATATTTTTTCTAAAGACTTTATATTTATTAAAGCATCTAAAAAACCTTCCCCACCATCTGATACAGGGAAATAATCTAGTTCTATATTTTTTGCTTTTAATTCTTTCTCTAAAATCTTTCCTATTTGAATTGATGATAAAGATCCTTTAAATGAATCAATCAGACCTAAAACTTTCATATTATACCTCTTTTTATATTATAATTAATTTATATGTTTTTGTAAAGAAAAATGGGAATTGGTAAATATAATTGGTTACACAAAGAAGTAGAAAAAAGACTTATTTTATAGTATAATATAATAGTAGAAAAAAGAGGTGAGGATATGAAAAAATTACTTTTTGTCTTTCTCTTAGCACTTGTATTAATAGGTTGTAATCAAACTAACACAAACGAAACATTTTTAGTTTTTGATCACGAGGTTAGATTACATGAAAATGAAGGAATCTTTATTCCAATTTCCTATACAGGTATTGATGAGGATAGATTTATAGTTACTTTTTCTAATAGTGAAATATTAGAATTCGATGAAGAAACATTATTCATTAAAGCTAAAAAACTTGGATATACAAAAATTGATCTTCAAGTTAAAGATAGTGAATATAATGCATCTTTTGATGTTTATGTAGAAGCAAAAAATGTTATAGCACCTGTTCTCCAAACATCAAATAGAGATATGAATTTAAAAAATCCATTTAAATTATATATTGCTAATCAAGATAAACTTGGAGCAGCAGCTGATAGTTTCATATTTACATTGAGTGATGAAACTTTAGCAGAAATTGACGATGATTTAACAATTCATCCAAAAGCACCAGGTAAACTAACTATTACAGCAACTTATAAATTTAATGAAGAAATAACTTCTAACTTTGAAGTGAATATTGTAGATAATGATTTCGATGAAAAACTAATAATCACAACTAAGGATAATTTATTCACTGTATATCCTGGCGATTATCTAGAATTATTTATTGATGGCGAAAGAGTAAATATGGAAAATTATATCTACTCTTCTTATAATATGGATTATGCATCTATCACATCTGATGGGAAAATTATTGGTATTAAAGATGGATTAGGTTACTTTGGTGTAAAATCTAAAACAACTGGTAAATCAGGAGTAATTTATATCGAAGTTAAAGGTGAAGAAAATAATGTCAATTATATTGAAAGATTAATCAATATAGCTTTAGCAGAAAAAGGTTATAAAGAAGGACAGTACGGCTGGACTAAATTCGGTGAATGGTATAAGCAAGGATATGAAAACCTAGATTGGTGTGCAATGTTTGTAGCTTGGAGCTCTAATGAAGCAGGTATTCCTACAACAATCATTCCTAGATTAGCAAAAGTTGAATTCATGAAGAACTATTATGAACGTATTGGAAGATTTGAATTTAGTAATAGTGGTTATATTCCAAACCGTGGCGATATTATAATGTTTGGTGATACATCACATGTAGGAATTGTAACTTATGTGCAAAATGGAAGAGTTCACACAATCGAAGGAAACACATCTAATACGGTTGCGGAAAGAAGTTATGCTTTAGACGATACGTATGTATTGGGCTATGGCATACCAGACTATAACAAATTAAACTATTAAAAAAAAAGACTAAATTATCTATTTTAAAATAATTTAGTCCTTTTTTTTATTTACTCCAAGAATTGTAATCATCTATTATACCCCATGATGGGTCAGATGCACCTACTACCTTAGATATGGTTATCGTAAAGTTTCTAGTTCTATTTTTTTCACCATAATTAATATAGTAATATTTACCAGAAACACCAGAAACTCTTACACTAGTATCATATAGTTCATATGTGCTAATAGAAGTTGTATATTCAATTTTATATTTGTATACATATCCAGTTTCTGCTTGAGGTAATATAACATCAAAACTATAAAACCCACTCATATTTCTACCAAATCTAAACTTGTAATTTGCAATATTTTCTATATAAAATAAATTTACTTTGTTATTCACTAAAGTGATTGAAGAAAATTCAGGGAATAAAGCAGGATCATTAATAACAGTTTCACCCCAAGGTAAGTTAGTATTAAAGTTTTGTACATTAATTAATAATGGATTTCCTTTTAAGTCATTTGCACTTTCATCATAGTTGACAGTAAATACCATAGAAACATTATATACAATATCAATAACACTTATATGATAATAAATAACTTTTGTAGGTTCACCACTAGTCGTTGATTCACTTATTACTTTATAAGTAATAAGGATATCATCATCTTCTATTCCATCATTTCCTCTATCTTCTGCACCGTATTCAAGTTTAGTATCAGGATATACAGTGAAGTCAGTCAATAATGTACTTATAAGTGCAGGATCACTATATTTATCAACCGGTGTTGTCCAATAATAATCAGAAACACTATTATAATGTTTCCTTGAAATTTTAGCCCCTGGAGGTAAAAAGTCTAAGAAGAAAGGCATGTATTCGTTTAATGGAGTATTGGCAACTTCACCGTTAATTCTATAATGAATTACATTTTCATCTACATTACTGCCATTATAATCAATACCAGCAAAGAATATCCTTGGTCTATATGGTGAGTCTTCTTTGATTGTTCCATCTTCATTTGCAACATAAATTAAAGGATAAGATGTATCTTGTACAGTTTCAGAAAATCTAATATCTGTTAAATGAGCATTGACACCTGGCCTTTTTTCTATTGTTACGTTTCCTAGTGAAATAGAACGCAAGTTCACACCATCTTTTCGAACTAATGTTATGCCAAATGTATAGTTACCAGTTGGAACACTTTGATCCATATGTAAATCTAAATAACTATCAGTTCTAATTGTTACACCACTAATTAAATTGCTAACAACAAAATAAATATCATTGTCAGTTCCGTAGTTATAGATTAAATTTGCATATGATGAATCAATTCCTAAGTCAAATGAAAATTTTGTAGAAACAGCCTCTCTAGTTGCAAATAAACCACTACCTGAAACTTTATTATTATTTTTAAAATAATTAACAATATTTACTGATTCTTCATTTATGGTGTGCGTATAAGTTCTAGGACTTCCATTTTCAGCATGAATAACATATTCATAAACATAAGTTATTAAACCAGTACTTGTATTATATGTTCTACTTACTAATCTTGCACTAGTAACTTCTGCAAATGGTGACAAAGTTAAAGTTGTTAGGTTAGGTATTGTATATGTTCTTCTATTTAAATAACTAGGTATATCAGTATCTTCATCAAAGTCGTATCCTGGAGGATTTTCAATCAAGTCCATCGGATAACCAAATTTTAGAGTTGTTGTAAACTGATTTGCCCAAGGAGCAAAAACATCAGATCCATAGTATGACATACTTAAGATTTCATTATTTGATGATTCTGCTTTTGTAAAGCTTACTTCCCTGTCTACTCCACCATTGTCTAAATAATAATACCTATATTTTATTGTATATTCCCCACCTTTTAAGACATTATTTCCATTACTATCCTGTAGTTTTAATTGGATTGAAAAGTATCTACTTGCTCCGGAACCTGATACTTTTTCAGTTGTTAAGGTATAGTAATCTGTAAGTACTTCTTCACTACCATACCATAGGCTTACTTTATATATTTCTGCTCCATCTGGCAAAAATTCATATCGATCTCTAAATCTAAAGCCAATATGATCAGTTACAGTAGGATTTGATGTTATACTTTGCCAAGTACCTGATTCTGTTGTCCTATAATGTGTTATAGAAGGTCCTGTAGGTGAAGGGTCAATTATATTAATATTGATAGTATAAGTTGTTGTATATTTTGTAGTTCTAAAAGCTGAAACTTCTCTTGCAGCTTCTGAATAAGATGTAATAACTCCGAGTTCTCTAGTTCCATTATTTGTATTATTCAATGTTAGGATTGGATCAATTTCAGGATTTACTCCCGATGTCAACTCAGGACCTATTTTAGCATTCACAGGTAAATCAGCATCAACAATTTTGTATCGTAAAACTGATTGACCTGGGATTTGATTTTTATTTAGTTGAAATGTAATACTTCTTGTTGAAGTATTTATTGTCGGATTTACTAATACAGTTCTAGCTCCTCCAATATCACCATTCTCATCAACCTCTACTAATTTTATATTATTACTTGTAGGGTTTATAATAGCTGATTTATCATTATACTCAGTTTGAAGTAATGAAATATAATTATCTATTATATCTTCTTCTAAACTACCTCTTTGTGGATTCAAATAATCTCCATTGTATACCAGTAAACCATCTATAGGGTATAGTTTTGTAATATCTACATTTGCAGGTAATGTTGAACCAACTGAGCTTCCTGCAGATGTGGATAACACATACATACCGTATGGTCTAGATTCCTTAAATCTTGGTGATAAAACTTCATTTTCAACATAATAAATATATTGTGTCAAACTTGGATCTGTTCTCATTTCAAATTCTTCATCATATATGAAATAATGATTAGGCATTGCGGTATTTAAATTATCAGGGTTTTCTGTAACATATGGTACATTTATAGATCCAGTAATAATCCTTCCTGTACTACCAGTTACATATTCAGCATCAACATAATCATTTGTTCTTACTCTGGTAAAAGGAGTAACATTATATTCAGAATTAGTCCCGCTTGAAGAGACTTGTTCTCTACTTATCCTTCTCCAAATGAATTGATCGTATGTTCTATTAACATAGATTGATGCATCTGCTATAGTTATCCTTTGTCCACCATTTATTTCATAATACGTTGATTCATTACTGCTCAAAATTCCATCGATGGCAGTTAATACATATTGTTCAGTTACTTTGAAATATCTACGATTTCTTCCACTTACTTCTTCCTCATAAAATATTCGTTCTCTAGTCACATATTCTGATATTGTCCCATTAACATATGCAACATTAGTTGTTGAATTTTTTTCAAAAAAACCATAACCTGTAAATGTTCCTTGTGTAGTGTCATTAGGTTTTGCACTATAATATTTTGCATCCCTAAATACAAAATATCTGTTTGATGAAGTGAAATTATAAACTTGATCAAGTCTTCCTATTAAATCAACATTAGGATCCATATTAACAATAAAGGTGAATGAGCCATTATTCGATGTCATTGTCCTATTATAAGTTCTTTGTAATCTGCCAAATATACCTCCAATACCTCTTTTACCCATAGGGTATTCACGAACATGAGGTGAATTTGGAGTAATAAATGTATGATCAACTGGGTAAAACATATCCTCAAAACTTCTTGTATGACCTTCATTGATAATCTTTGATATAATTTCAAAATTTGTCCATTCTTCTTCTATTGTCATTAAATCATCTAGTTCTTCATCTAAATTTATCATTCTTATGGAACCATAATTCATCGCCGTATTAATTTTAACTGTTGTTGTAGTGGTAATACCAGCATATGTAGCTCCGACTATACCACCAGCGACATCTGTTGAACTAATGTTCCCATGATTTAACATTCTTATCATTTCACACAATCCATATCCAATTACACCACCAGCTGATGAATATACTCCCAACCTTTGATCTGACCCTTGTTCATTAGGAGTAATAGACCTATTCAAAGTTGGTGAAGTACCAGTAGCATTAAGATAATATGGTATTGAAGAAGTGTAAGCCGCTGGATTATATTTTTCAATTTTCTGAGTAATTGATGAGATATTGCCATAATTAATACAGTTTGATAAAATTGAATTTTCAATACTACTTCTACCCGCACCAACTATACCTGGTGTTATAACATAACTAGGTAAGTCAGCTGCTTCAAGTTCTTCTATTAATGAAAGTCCCAGAACTCCACCAGCTCTTGCAAGATTAGTTGTTAAAGCAGTAATGTTTCCACTATTTGTTGAGTCGAATATTCTTGGATATCCTACTATTGTTGAGCTTGCAACTCCTCCTAAAATTACAGAACCATAGTACCAATCAACTCGACCACCATAATTTTGACCTGTATTTATTTTAACTTCAGCAGCGTCCATTGATGATATATTACTTACATTTATATCTCCCATATTTGCAGTATCCTGAATTGAACCAGCATTAAAAGTAGTTATACCGCCTGCAAATGTGTTTCCATTACCTTTTATTCCATATAATGAGCCGTTTAGATTAGTACTAATATTAGCATAATTAATACTATTTATAATCCCTTTAGTTGCTTTGGAAACTGTTTGTAAATCCCCACTCATATTTGTATTAACTAATCCACCAATATAAACATGTGCTGAACTCGTAGACTTAACTGTACCAGTATTATGATTTGCAACAATTATTTTACTAGGGACTAATTCATCTTTTTCCGTATCAGGATTATATTCATAATCTTTCCCTCGAGTCATTGAATTTATCATATATTTATCAACAGAAAGTTCTTTTGCTATTCCTGCTACCCACAGAGGATATGCACTAACAGTATTATAAACAAATATATTTCCAGAAAAATAAACATTTAGAAAATCAATGTTTGTAGAAAGAGTAATTCCTGCAATTGACCTCTCACTTAAAAATGTTTGATCTTTATATGTAATATCTCCTCTGTTTTCCACAAACCTCAATAGCGATTGACTATTATTTTTACTTAAGAAAACCCCAGAGAAATTATAATTTCCTATTATTTCATAATTAGCATAATTTGTTGATTGAGATAGTATTACACCTGCTGATCCTATATCATAAACTAAAGCACTATAATTAAAGTTTGTATAACTATTGATGCTATAATTTGTATAGTTAAACAAGTATAAAAATTCTACCTTTTCACTATGATTACTTACTACTACACCAGCTGAATGAATAAAGTTTGTTGTTTCACCAACATTTATATTTGCTTCATCATTTAGATTTTCGACTTCTACATTTGTATTTGTCCATTCACCAGTGTTTTCATCAAATTTATAATTAACACCTGAACTATACCCTACAACACCTGCAACATATTGATGAACTGGTTTTGTAGATTTATAATTGTTAATATTAATTTCAGCTTGATTAGTAATAAAACCTAAATTATGTCTAGCTTGTGGTAAGTTTTGCACAAACCCAATTACACCACCAGTATAAATATTTACTGAAGAACTACTTGGATCAACCTGGTTTGATGTTCCAAGTCCATTTATTGTCATAGTGTTTAAAGCATTATATAATGTTAGAGCTTTACTTTCTGTCTTTCCAATAATACCGCCAATATAGTAATTAGTATCAACATCAAAATCACTATTAAAGGTTCTAATATTATTTTTTATTATACCTTCAGTATAAACTCCATTTACATTACCACTTGCTTCACCAACTATTCCACCTACAGCATATTCTCCAATTGATAGATTTCCTAAATCTATTTCTAAATTTACAGAAACATTATTAATATTACCTGTACTTCTTCCTGCAATTCCTCCAATATAGAAAAGGGATGAATAATATAGTTGTGTATCCTCTAATTTGATTTTAAAATTATCAAGAGTAATATTACTTATAGTCCCACTAACTGAACTAAATAATCCTGCAAAGTATTCCGTTTCAAGATTTACACCATTAATTAATTCTAAATTAGAAAGATAATAATTTTTATCATCATTAGTAGTTCCACTTAAACTACCACCAAAAACATTTTCTGGTGTTTTATATGCCCCTTTCGAAACCTCAGTAAAATCGATATCATCAGTTATTACATAGTTTAAATTATAATAACGAATATCAGACTCTACACTTGGAACAAAACTAATCATTTTTGAGAAAGAGATAAAATCTACAGCATTTTTAATTATATATTCATCATTGCCATTTTTATCAAGACCAAAAATTGCTGGATGACGATAATCTGGGTAGTAGTACCATCCATTAGTCCCAAGACTTGAACTACCTTTTATTACTTCTTCAGTTTCACCAAGAGCAAATTCATTAGGACTAGTAACTATATAAGAGCTTTGGCCAACCTCAACTTCTTCTAAATATCTGGTTGAATCATAAATCAATTTATCAGAATCACCTGAGTCCTCATATAATACTGGTTGAACTTCGAAGTTGTTAATATACGAACTATTTACAACTACTTTACCAGCAAAATATGCTTCAGTAAAAGTCGCTTGATTCTCAAATACAACACCAGCTGCTTGATATTCACTATCACTAGCACCTATTGGTGTTCTCATTCTTATCCCCGCTTCTGTTACATCTTCTCTATTGTCAATAACATAAACTTTATTTATGACTCCATTACCATGATTTAAGCCTGCTAAATTAGCGGCTCTTAAAATGTTATCATGGACATTTCTAATTTCAAATGTTGGATTTACTAATCCAAGATTTTTTATTGTTCCTTTATTTTCTGTAAACATTGAATAGAATGTAGATAATGGTATATCTTGTGCTTCTTCTCCAGTACCTTCAGTAAAAACTAAATAATCATAACCAGCTGCATAAAGATTCGATATTTCAAAACCTCTACCATCAAAAATACCTGTAAATACAGCTTCATGAGTTCCTGCTAAAGGGGATGTGAAATTATATCCTATTGGCATAAATTGTTGAGCACCCATAACAGAATAATCAATATCCATACCTAAAGTATAGTTTAAGCTAAGTAGTGCTTGTACAATCTTATCTTCAAAACGAAAAGATTCAATTTTATCCCTATTATAACTAGCATCAACAGAAAAATTATATAATTCTAATGCTGAATCAAATCTAATAGTTTTATATGTTCCCTCACTACCTTCAATTTCTAACTCTTCTAACATCATATTTCTTACATCATTATAATTATCATCTTCTACTACATCATTTACAATTGCGAAAAGTATAGGTCTAAAGTCGGTATATGTAATGAATGTATTTTCTATTTGCTTTGTAACAATAGGTTCAAAATCATGTGTATTACGATCCCTAGTTGTATCAAGGTCTTCTGCCTTGCTTAAGTTATCAAAAGAAATTGAAAATAACAAAGCTATAATAAGGATTGATATCATTAATATTTTTTTTCTCATTGCCAATTTCCTCCCCATGGTGGATTATCTAACTTCCAATTATACTTTGCTCCACCTTTTGTTTGTACACCACTTACTTGTAATCCTAATTGAAGAGAATAGTTCATAGGACTTGGGTTATATGTGTCCTCAAATGGAATTACAAATTTAATTCTGTTTTCTATTATCTCAGTACCGTCTTCAATTCCTTTTACAGGAGTTTTATAATAGTAATATTCTGTTTCTTCATGATAAAACCAGTTTTCAGCTAAATCAAATTCCGTCCTTGGGCTTAAAATCGAAATTTCAGTTTTATGTCCATAATGGTCTGTAATAGTAAGAGTTAATTGTTCAATAATTTTTACTCTTACATAAGTATTTACATTACTTTTAACTAAAATATCAATATTTAAATATGAAATATAACGATTTGAATTTATATTATCTAAGTTAACAAAATAGACTCCTGATTTTGTTATCCCGGGGGAAATTTCAACCTCAGAAGCCTTAAGTTCGTCTTCACCATCTTTGGTAAAGTAAATATCATACTCTACTTCTACTTCACCAATAGTACTATTATAATCTATAATTATTTCATTCAAAAGAAAAGCAACTAAGACTGTAGTTATTATAGTTACAATCAGCATAACTGATGATATAATTAACAAGATTTTTTTTCTCATTGCTTCACCCCTGAATCTGATCTAGAGTTATCAAAAAACTAGACAATTTTAAAGAATGCCCTTGCATATCTGTATTTATAATTTCATCTCCTATTATTCTAAAATAAAATTGGAGACTTGATTCTTTATAAATAACAAAATCTTCAAATAAATTTATTTCTTCATCAAATATAAATAAAGTTTCTTCTTCACTACTCTTTGGATTTACAAAATCAAATTTAAATGTATTCTTCATAATATCATCGCTGTAAATTATATTGATAGCATCAACTGATAAATGACCAGGAACAGACCCTAAATTTTCTATTTCTAATTTAAAATAATAAATATTACCCGGTAGTACATTAGTAAGATTAATAGGTTCTTCAACAATACTATACTCTGATTCTTCTACATTTCCATCTTCATCAGTATCTAGACCAATATATAAGCTAGCAGAAACTTTTAAAGTCCCAGATTTAATAATAATGGGATCTGTTTTGTCAATAGCAATAAACCAAGCAAAAGTCACAGTAATTAATGTTATTAAACTAAATGTAAACATAATAAATAATCTAATAACTTTTGCCTTGTTTCTCATCATTTTCCTCCATCATTTTTCTTTAATTCTTTATAAATTTGTTTGATTATTATATAACAAAAAATTGAAAGAATAATTATTATCCATGGGTAAATGCTAGCAAACAATATTCCAATTAAAGGTATTGAAAACACATATACTCCAATAACACTATCTATACTAATTGGTGAATCTAAACTATCATTAGCATCACCTTTAGTTATTATTTCTTCTCCATTAATTTCTTCTATTCTATGTAGTACTAACTTATCATTTACATTAAATGCTATAATATCATTTTCTTCTAAAGTTATATTATCATCATATATTTTTACAATTGCTATAGCATTTTTATAGATATTTGGAGCCATACTATCACTAATAACCCTATATGTTTTAAAACCTATTATATTTAAAACTACTATACAAACTCCAAATATAATTATAAGACCAAGTACTATATTAGTTACTATTTTTTTCATAAGTTTTAATTAGCTTGGTAATCCTGAACTAAATGAATATTCCGCTAATTCACTCCAAGTTACATGTTCTGCTTGTTTAGCTTCAAATATAAACTTGATTGTGAAAACATTGTGAGAAAAACTATTACCAACTTTTGAACCATCAAACTTTAAAGTACTTAACACAGTTATAGTTTGTCCGCTATTTGGAATAACTGGATTACCTGAAGGCTTATAGTACCAGGCATTAGTTTCTGATTCGTGTTTTTCCCAACCAGATGCAAAAGCAAAGTTTCCTCCAGATGAACCAGATGTAGTAAGTATAGAACTAAGATCAGCAACTTCAGCAGCTTCATCTGAACCTTCTTTTCTAGTAACAATAACACGAACTCTTAACTCAGAAGTGACAGTTGAACTATTTGTTAAAGAAAGATTTCCATCTATTAACTCTTGACCAGGAACTACTATTCCATCAGCTATAAAATCACCAACTATTGTGTACTCAACATCTCCAATTGTAAATGTTGTATCAGGAGTCTCATCAACATCAGTTAACCATGCAGAAATAGAAATAACTAATGTTGTAACAATTAGCAATAATCCTAAACTTAAAAAGACGATTTTTTTATTTTTCATTTTTTCACCTATTTTTAATTATTATATATATATATTCCACTAATACTAAGACTACCATCTTGATACTCAATATCACTTGTGTTTTCATTATATATTAATGTAAACTCTATAACTGTTTCCTCATCAACCTCTAATGAATAAGCATTTAGTAAAACAATATTTTTATTAATCAGCAAATCTTTAATATTAAATGGATAAGGATCAAAAACTACATCAGGATCAGCATTTTCTGGTCTCAATTGTTTTTGGTTAATCCCATTAATAGATACTATACCTTCTTCTACATAAAACACTTCTCTCATATCCCAGTCTTCTTGACCTTCTATGTTATAACTTACAATATCATGTAAAACCACTTTTATAGAAGATGTTCTTGTACTTTTATTTGTAATTGTTAACTTGAATAAAAATTTATATGAAGGTAGTGCATCTTGAAACATTTCATTATAATCATCAATTGTTTCTAACACTACAAAGTCTTCATCATTTCTTTTAACTTCTAACAATATTTCTGATTTTAAATCATTAACATTAATAATAAAATCTTCAATATTAGATTGTGATTGCAAAGTAAACCATGCAAATACAACAGAAGCTAAAATCAATATTGCTACAGCAAAGGAAATAAATGAACTAATGATTGCTTTTTTATCCATACTATCCACCTTTTACCATATTTTATAATTAATTTTAGCACAAAAGCAAAATACTGTCAATAATTACATAATCCGACAAAACTTATTTAAACAAATAGAGGTCCCTTATTTATAAGTGACCTCTAACTTTTTTACTTTTTCTGAAGTTTTTTAATTTCAGATATAATATTTTGATTTATATTAGAAGGTTTCACAGTTGGTTCAGCTAAGTAATAACCTTGTAAGTAATCAACACCACAATCTATTACCACAGCCATTTCTTTATAATTTTTTATACCAACAGCAACAACTTTGTAATTATTTGCTTTCGCAAATCTAACAATATCTTCTAATGCTTTTTGTTGCTCAACTGAAGATTCAATATTATTGATAATTGATATATCAACTTTAATGAAATCAACATCCAAATTACTATTTTCAGAATTAATATAATCTAGTTTAAAGTTATCAATTGCAATTTTTGCTTTATGATTCTTAAACATCTGAATTTTATTAGCTACTAATTCTTTATCTGCTTTTTTTAGTCTAGTTAACTCTACAACTAACATATCAAGATTGTTATGAGCTAGCTCTAACAACTCCTGCATAGCTCTATTAGCTAACTTTATATTAGATATTGAGTTAATGAATATCTTCCTATTTTTAATATTATCAATGTTTAACTGATAAGACTCAAAACCTTTTTTAAATGTTATTTCTTCTACAACATCTAATTTTTCATTTTCTTGCGCAATATCTAATAATTTTTTAGGGTTATTCAATATGTCACTAAAGATTCTCATCAGCATTTCATAACCGAATATTTCCCCGTTTTTCGCATTAACTATAGGTTGATATGCAAATGTTACATAATCACCATCAATAACTTTAGCTAGTTCTTTATTAAAATGGTGTAAATTTACATTCGATTCAAACCCTCTACTTAAGATACTAGACATACCTTCAAACTCATATTTAGATTGATACAACTTTTTATCTGCATAATCTAATAGTTGAAGTAAATCATTTCCGTTTTCTGGATACCAAGCAATACCTACAGATGCTCTAACTTTTTCAGTAATATCATCTGAGACATATAAAACAGCTTGATTAATCATAGATCTTACATTTTCTAATGCCTTAATTATATAATCTTTATGTTCACTATAAACAATCGCAAAGAACTCATCTCCAGATCTTCTTGCAACAATTGCATCATGATTTTCCAATGTTCTAATGATATCAGCAAATAACATAATGTATCTATCGCCAGTTTCATGTCCATATCTGTCATTAATATATTTTAATTTGTCCATATCCCACATTATAACTGCAATTATTTTATCTGAATGTTTTTCAAATACTTGAGTTGCAAGTTTTTGGAATGCTATTCTATTATATAGTTTTGTAAATCCATCTACTTCTAATTCTTTTTCTATTTTCTTAACTTCTCTAATTTGGTCAGTAATATCAGTTACTATACCTAATGTAAAACTACTTTCAGTTTTAGTTTCCAATTTAATCCAATGATTATTAGCTAATTGAAAAGCTTCATGTCTCTTATCATAGTAAGAATTAATGATTCCTTGATATATTTTATCAAATTCTTCCCTGCTCAAATTACCTTCTTTTAAGTCAGATCCACACATATCCAAGAATGCTTGTGTACAATATACTCCATCATCCTTATTCTGATAAAAATATATTCCTAATAAGAATGTATTCACAGCATTAGTTATTTTGTTAGAATACTGAAGCACATCATAGGATAGTTTTTCAAAATTAAGGATAAGATTATTAACTTCTTCTACATTAGATTTAGTAAATTCATTATACATGTTTGCGGAACGGTCTCTAACTTCATCTGAAAGAAGTCTAATTGGCTTCGCAATTTCTAAGTTTGTTAAATAAATAATGACAAATCCAAATAATACCGAAATAAACATTATTGTTAGAATAATTGATTCTACATATATAGAACTTCCAGTTAACACATTTTGGTCAACAATTCCAACAAAAACCCAGTTTTCATTAGTATAAAGATTTCTATTATCTTTATAGAACTCAAGTCTATGAATGCTTAACGCTTTTTCTTTATCACCAATAATACTATAATACTTATCTAGTGTTGGAAGATTAGATATATTAAATTGCTTATTTAAAGTCTCATCTTCTTTTCCCCAAGTTAGTACTGGATTGATTATAAAATCATTACTATCAGTATACCCTAGCACATAAGTAATATCTTCATTTGTAGGGTTAGCTATAAGAAATTCACTCAAAAGAAATTCAAGGCCAACTATAGCTACAGTTTCTGAAAATGTATTTAATATAGGATAAGAAATATTTATAACATCTGCATCAAAAAAATTTTGATATCTAACTGAAATGAAGGGGCTCATTCCATGAAATCCTAACCCGCTATTTCCTTTTATTACATTATAGTAACGATTGTTTTTGTCGGCTATATCTATTTCAAACTCCTCCACATCATGATCAACTAAGAGATTATAAATATCTACATCTAAATCTTTACTCATAACTTCTGCTATATATTTTTGATTGTAATTAAATGTGTTAGGAAAAAAGGAAATATAGACCCCTTCATTTACAACTACATTATCAACTACTTCATTATCATTTTCAAAATGTATAAAAGCACCATTTGCCTTTGTGTTATTCAGTAAACTTATTAAATAAGTTGGTGTTACTTCAAGTGCTTCAAGCTGCTCTTCTCTAGAATAACTTGGTAGATAATCAATTGACGGGAAAAAACGTTCGATATCTGCCCACAATCTAAATACAAATTCATCAAATTTTAACTTTGAATCAATTGTCTTATAAACGCTTGATACACTCTCATTTATATTTTTATCAAAATTTAGATATGATTCTTCTCTTATCTTTTGCGGAACTCTACCCAAATAAACAATACTTAAAAGTATTGCTATTTGTACAAGTATTGTTACCGAAAAAATTATCGTCATTATTCCTGTAATAGATTTTTGATTTTTCATAAACTTTTTTTCACCCCATTAAATTTCATCCTTAAGGGACAAAATTCCAACTAACTATTTCCCCTAGTTTGCATTACAAATTATACTACTTTTAGCCAAAAAAGTCAAAAATATCTATAATATTATTTAATGCAATTATATTTACTGTTATTTCTCTTTTTCTTTATCTTTAATATTATCTAGATCACTATCTTTATTGTTGTCTACAATAATATCATTATCATCTGTACTATATTTTTCCAATAATTGTTGTTCTAATTTTTGACGTCTATCTTCATTGATATTTTTAATTATATTTTTAACTTCATTTATTATTATAATAACAAAAATTAAGATAATTATAGTAAACATAATATTTCTATAATTCAATACTAATGTTCCAACCTTACGAACTATCTTTACAACTGTACCAACATAGTTTTCACTAGTAACTTCATCAGGATCTTTTGCAGGATTATTATCACCTTTAGTAATTAATGTTCCTTCTTCTTTGATCTCAACAACTCTATGAACAATATATTTATTGTCTCTTTGTGAATAGAAGACAATAATATCTTCCACATCAACTTCTTCAAAATCTTTTTCTTTTGTAATTACAATGTCTCCTACTTGAATAGTTGGAACCATAGAATTTGTTGGGACTACAGAATATGTATACCCAAGTAATTTCGGAATTTTATTTTGACTATTTGCTCTTATTCCAACAATTAAAACTGTAATTGTTAGAAAGAACAAAATAATTGTTGTAACATTTGTTACAATATTTAAAATTTTTTTTACTTTCTTCATAATACACCAAATAAGAAAAATTGGAGCACAGCATGCTCCATTATTTCTTTAATTTCTAAATAATAACCTTAATGAACAAGCATGATAAATATATATGAAATTAACCTTGCATTCGTAATCGCACTTTTTCAAGTTCTTGTTCTCTTCGGATTCTAAATTGTTCTTGTAACCTATCAATTTCAAGTTGTCGATTAGCTTTTTCGTTTTCAACAATTTGCTTATGTAATTCTCGATATTTAGCACGTAACTTGTCTCTTGCTTCTCTGAACAATTCTCTTTCTCTTTGAATGGCAAGTTTTCTTTCTTCTCTTAATCTTGCAAGAGTTTCTTGTCTTTCTAATTTTGCTCTTTCTTTTTCTGCGGCAATTAATTCTTTATCTACAACTGATTGAAGTTCATTTGTGATTTTCTTTTGCTCTTCAAACAGATTTTTTCTCATCTTAGCAAGTTCTTCTATCGATTCTAAAACTTTTTTCTTTTTCTCAGCTGCAATCTCTCTTGCTGATTTTACCTTTTCTTGTTCAATTTCAATACTATCTTTTTCAATTTGATCTTTTGCTTTTTTCTTCCTAACACTATGTGATTTAATTATTTCCTTATTTAAATCATTAATAGTTTTAAGTTGTTCTTTTTCTAAATCAATCGATTGCTTATAATCTTCTTCTTTTGTTTCTCTAACTATTTTAGCTATCTCAGCTTTTTTCTTTGCTTCTGATAATTCAAAATTTAAGTCAGTTTTTTTATACGTTTCTGCTTCACTTTGAATATCAGGATTTAAATCAAATACAGACTTATACAAACTATTAGTAATATCCATAGTTTGTTTCATTGCTGTTTTTAGAGCATCTTCATAAGAGATATTATCGCCAAGCAAATCAACTAAAGATTTCTTAAATATTCTTTGGTTTTGATCTAAATAGTATTCATTAATGGTATTATCTTCCATAGCAATAGCATCAGGATTATCTACCATGTCTTTTGGATTAGTTCTAACAATTTTTGTTGCTTTACGTACATATTGTACCATATCTTCAGCAGCATATTCTTCTTTTCTATCTTCTTGATTATATAAAATATAAGCATATGCCAATAAAGATAATTGATTTAAACTAGCAACAAAATTTGCATCCAAATTCATGTCTCTTTCTTGAACATCTATATCATAAACTAATGCATTATATTTATCCAAGAATATCCATAAATCATAAGCGTTTCTAAAATCAGGGTTCTTTAAAATAATGTTTGTTTTCATGATCGGTGGTAAAACAGGTTTTTTACCAGCCAATTCTCTCATAAATGGAGATATCATATAACCATGAACAGTTTTATATAATTTAGTAACCCTTTCAAATAATCTATTATTTCTTTCTTTTAAATCAGAATCATCAACTTCACTTCTTACAACCATATCAATATTTAAATTAATATTATTATTATTTAAATCAAAATTACTTGTAAGACTTAGATGTCTTCTTTGATATGATTGGATATTACTTTTTATAACTTCATAACGATTACCAACAAATGTAGCTAATCTTTGGATTAAAGTCATAATAAATCTATTTTCATAAATTCCATATTCAATTTCAGGATTAGTTGTGAGAATCTTATTCGGAATTATATCACCATTCTCATGTACTTCTTTAATTAAATGGGAATTCGCAGCTAAATGTCTAATCGATTGTGATGTAACTTTTTTTGCTTTTTCGATTATCGTTATTTCTTCATCATATCTTAATACTGACTTAGGGTTTCTTAATATTTTATCTAAACTTGGAAAATAGTCTTCCAATTTTTCTATCCATTCATTATCAAAGTTTTTAAATTCAGCTATGTTTCTTTGGTAAACTGTAGTGTCGCCTGCTAAAAAAGAATTATAAAAATATCTCGTGAATTTCTCATTTTCTTCCTCAATCTTAAGGGTTTCAGTAATGTTTTTATAAAAGACTGCTAAATCATCTTTTTTCATAGCGTTTCACCACCTTTATTAACTGACTTTATAACTTTCAAGTAAACTAATAGATTCCAAAAATTCACCTTTTCCAAATAATTTATTTATTAATTCAATCAATTCATCTATTTCTTCTTGTAAGAAGGCAAGGTTTAAAGCTTCAAATTTACGGAAAATTTTGTTTGCACAAAGATAGTCTAAACCTTCATATTCGCTTCTTCCACAAGCTATATAAATAGGAATAAATTGCCTAATTTGTTTCATAATACGGTTACCAAATGTAATTTTAAACTTAGCAGTTATAAATAAATCTAGCTTCATTAATGAGTCAAGTGTCTTTGGAGACATTTGATTTTCTTTTTCTGCTTGTTTATATAAACTATCTAAATATTCAAAACTCATTACAACGGGTTCGGTATATGGAGCATCAATATATTCAGATTTTGTATTCATTACAATCGGAACAGCTCTATCATAAACTTTATCAGTAATCGTAAATGTCGAGTCATCCTTATTGGCAGTACCTACAAACCATAAATTCAGAGGGATCTTTATTTTTCCACCATCTAAATTTATAGGATCTCCTGGTTGATTATTTGCAACTACTTCTATCTTCCATTCCTCAGGATTAGGCATTTCTAGTATAGATAAAAATTCCGCAAAATAATATTCAACACGAGCTAAGTTCATCTCATCTAGGATGATAAAACTTAAATCTTCTCGATATGTTGCTTCATATAAATGTTTTAAAAAGTCTGTTTCATTAAACTTTTTAGTAAACTCATTTAAATATCCTATTAATTCTGCTCTATCTCTCCAAGATGGTTGTACAGAAACAATAGCTGCATCTTGTGAGAAAAACTTACCCATTGCATATGGAAGGGAAGTTTTACCAGTACCTGAAATACCTTCAAGAATCATAATTCTTGATGTACCCATACCAGCAATAAAAATCGATATAACTTTTTTAGTATAATATAATCCAAGTTGGGATGCAGAGAAGTTAACAAATCTTTCTACTAATTGTTCTAAGTTTATATTATCTTCATCTTTCATTACAACAGATGTAATTTTATCTTTATACTCTTCATCAACTTCAGTTAACTTAACAAATCTTGATTCAATTTCAACCTTAGGTGCTTCTTCGTCATCAAACCCATAATCATCATCGGCTTCTTCTTGATATGGTGCAGCACCAACTCCTAAACTAGATACTTTCATTGCAAGTATCTTATTCTTTTCATCAATTAATTCACTAGTCTTTAAGTTAAGTAATGAAATTTCTTCTAATAACTCATCTTTTTCAACTTCTCGTTTTGTAAACTTAAAGTATCTTCTTAATAATTGATATAGTCTAATGAGAACAAAAGCGAAAAATACGAAATTAATGATTGTAACAATAAAGAATACTGCCCAATCTAATAACCCGAATTTTCCACTAGCCTTTCCTAACTCATCTATATATTCAACAATATCTCTATATAGAATGTCGCCAAATGCCTCAAAAATCTTTTTGAAGAAGCTGCCGATGTTAGTAAAAAATTCTCTCATAAAATTTATATAATATCTTGAGAATTCAACCATTAAATAGCCCCCATTAGTTATATTATTTTATTTTTAATTTTTTAAAATTTTATTCTTCAGTTTTCTCTTCTTGTTGTTGTTTCAACTCTTCCATAATGCGTCTACGCATTTCTTCATCTTTTTCTTGATATTCTTTATCAAGTTTTTCTTTATTCATTCTTAAAACATTTTTAATTAAGAAATATGCTTCCACAATCAAAATCAATACAGCAGGTAAAACAATAAATATACCAAAGCCAGCTGGTGATCTTAAATAATCTAAAGTTTTCCCAGCACCACTCCATGATCCGGTATAAACAGCAATAGCTTCTGATGCAAATAGAGACTCGTAATTCTTATCATCATTTTCTCCACCTTCACCATATTTTCTACCAGCCATCTCAGCAACCTTATCACCCTGAGTAATTAAAACCATTTCACTATCATCATTATTTAATATTTTAACTATTCTATGGGTATTTAGAAAGTTATCTCTTCTACCAGTCTCTTCATTATAGAAAGACCCATAAAATGTAACAATATCTCCAACCTTTAACTCTGCTCTTTCTTTATCATTAAGCATATTAACAAAGATTAAATCTCCCTTATCGAAGGAATCTTCTTGACTACCTTTCATCGAGTCTGATTGTACAGACAAAAATCCACGACCAAAAATATTTGGAATGTCAGCAGTTGTTTTAACTTTCATATTAGCAATAGCAAACATTAATATTAAAACAATAACAACATAAAAGAATACATTTAGAGTAATTTTAGAGATCCTTAATACTCTTTCTTTTGTTAATTTATTTTCCATAATTTATCCTCACTTCAATCATTTTCATTAACTTATCATAATAATATCACAATTAAATGAAAATTTCCACATAATTTTAAATATTATGTATAAAAATGTCTAAAACAATAATTATTATTTAGTTTTATACAAAAAAAGAGTATTGTTTTATGCAATACTCTTCATCTTTTATTTAAGATTACATTATTTAGTTATTCTGCTCCTTGAACTTCAAAGAATAAATTAACACTAAATTTACTATTGAATATAGCATCAAAATTATCCGGATCCCATCCTTCTAACCAAATCCTTACAGTTAAATAACCAAAATAATAGTTATCAGCACCATCGATTGTTTCTGATAAAGTTAAAAGGTTTGGATTATCTGTATCTGCTCCTAAATCATCATTATCATAAACCACCGTAGGCAAACTATGACCTGCTATACTAAGTGGTAATCCTTTTGCTTCCCAATACATAAATAAGCCATCATTTGTTACAAATGCATTGTCTAATCTAACATTTTTGTCATCATCATCTGACGGATCTAATTCCCATATAGTTACCAGACCTTCTTCATCATTAAATTCATCTGAAGTATGTTCTTGAAATGATATTCTTAAAGAGTCTGCTGCAAAAATATCAATTGGTGTTTCAGGATTTTGAGAAACTCCTCTATAAGTAAATGTTGTATCTGGAGTCCATGATTTTGGTGTAGAGAAAGTTTCAGTTTCGCTACCTAAATATACCTTAAGATCCTCAGTCGTTGATCTAAAATGTAAGTTAAATGTAATAAATCCAGAAGTCATAGATTCCTTGTTTAAATCTTTAAAGCTTACTCCATCTGTACTTGTAACAGCATCCATCTTTGTAGCTAGATTTACTCCTAATTCAGCTGCAGTTACAGAGTTCCCCCAATTAATACCATCCGCAGATATTTCTATACCAAATCCAGTAGCAGTACTTAATTCAAACTCATCTACACCTACTGTTCCAGATAATGTAAACCATGCAAACGTAGTTGCGCCAAGTGTTACTAAAGCGAAAGCTAAAGTAAACACTGAAATCAATAATTTACGTGATAATTTTGTCATTATTTTTTCTCCTTATATTTTTATATATATCATATTTTTACTAAATATCTCTTGAACCTTTAAATTTTAACTGAATAGTTAATTGGTCCCTTAAAATTGCATCAAAACAATCTGCATCCCAGCCCTCTAACCAAATATTTAGTTGTACCTTACCTTCAAAGTAAGTGTCTCCTAAATGATCTTTTCTATTTGTTTCAGCCATTCTAATCAAATAAGAATTATCATCAAGTGGTTGATAGGGATTAAATTCATCATATTCAGATAGTTTTGAAGTTACATTTTGAACAGTTGTAGGTAATTCATAAACTTTTCCGTGTTTTACATTTAAGTAATCTAAACTACCATAACTTGTACCATACCCCCTAGAAGGATCCCTACTTAAATCAAATATCTTTGTATTTAAGTCATCATCATTTCTTTTATCGTTTATATTAGTTTCAATTCTTTGCTCTACAAATCCGATTCTTACAGCTTCCGCTGCATAGAGCACATGTCGTTCACCGGCATTGATAATCGTATCTTCTGAATATTGAAAAGTACTATCAGCTTGCCAGTTAATACCTTTTGAAATTACATAAGTACCATCAATATCTTTGTCAAGATATGCTTGTCTACTTACATCTTCAACTAAATACACATTTTTCTCAAAATCTGTTGTCCTAAAATATAAAGTAATTGATAGATAATCAATATTTTTTTCAGCTACTTCATTTTTTTCAGGAAATCCTTTTGTGAAAATCTTTCCATCATGTGAGGTTACATCTAACAATTCAAGATTATTACCAACTACATTCATTATATCTTCATTTGATAAACTATTATAATAGTTAATACCATCTAAAGATATTTGAAACTTATTATCCGTTGTAATACCAAGACCAATATCATAAATGACGTTAGTAGTAGATACACTAAACCAAGCGTAGCTAACTGTTCCGAAGAGAATGAGAGCGAATGTAAAGGATAAAATTGATATAAATAGTTTCTTCATAGAATTATTCAAATCACATCTCCCTTTTCTTTAATTTTTTTGCTTTTCAATTCTCCTCTGGTTCTACAATCTTAAATCTAAAAGTCATTTTTATCAAACCACCTTGTATTTCATCAATACTATCTGGGTCATTACCCTCAATATAAATAATCACTGTATACTTTTTAATTTCACCAGGATTGAAATCTTTAATGATTTCACTAAATACTATTCCATTGTCCTCATCATGAAATGTTATTGCTTCTGGATCATTAGGATTATATCGCCCTGGAACTTTGTCCTTCTTCTTATACATCCTTAAATTATCAGTACTTAGATTATCTATATCATCATTTCTTATCACTATAACCCTGATTGCTTCATCTGCTCCTCTATTTGTTTCAGAAAGAATATATCTAGCTTCCACATCTCTAGTAATGTTTCCATTATTCGTAATGTAAAAAGAGTAAGCAAAATATTTAAAATCAGGATCAAAATAATTACCCTCACTTAAAACTGCTTCTTGAACATTTGTGTCCGAGAATATCAGCGGCTTTGAATCACTTATCGAATCAGCAAACAACCTTGGAGATGCATCTTCAAAATCTCTTGACGTGGATAAGACTATACTGCTTACCCTCTCATTTGAATCAACAACCGCAATGAAATTTCCTGAATACGATCCATAATAAGTAAGCAGAACCATAATAATGGAAAGAATACCAGATATAATAATACCTATTGTAACTAGATTTCTTTTCATTAAAAGGTATCTTATTCCAATTGGTTTTGTTGTTTTCACAAAAATAACACACCTTTCGAAACCTTACTTTGATAAATATTTTAATATTTATTCTTAATTATAGCACGATTCTTTAAATTTAGTCAAGAATATATAAATTAATTTGTATAATCTTGGGATTTATTGCCGTATTTTAGAGAAAATCAATATCATCGTCTAAGGTGTTTTGAGCTTTTTCTTCTACTTTTCCTTCTAAATCATTACTTTGTTTAGTTTCTTCAATTATTTCATTTTCTATTTTACTGTTCAAAGAAGGACCATCATTTATAACAGTATCAACTGTTCTTTTTACCTTTTGTTGCTTTTCTTCTTTTACCTCTTCTACTTCAGGTTCTAATTTATTTTCCCAACCTCTTAGTCTAATAAAGTCAATTAACACATCAGGCTTAATTGGTTTAGAATAAATATATCCTTGAACCTTTGATATACCAGCATTCTTAACGAGTTCTAACATTTCTTCGTTTTCTACACCTTCTGCAATTACCACTTTATTGTGTTGTTTTGCGAAATCAACAATTAGAGAAGTTAGTTTAACTTTAATATTTGTTTCTTGTTCTTTCTCAAAGAAGTGTTGGTCAAGTCTAATTGTATCAATAGGCATAGAAGCCAAATCGGTTAAGCCAGCATAATCTAAGCCAAAACCATTGATAGCTATCTTAAATCCTAATCTCTTTAATCTTTCAATATTATGTTTAATTACAGAATTTTTCTCGTATGTAGAGTACTCTGCAATTTCTAAAGAAATCTTAGAAGATAACATCTTATATTTTTTAATCATTTTTCCAAATTCATCAGCAATCTTATCATCCATTAATTGTCTTGGACTTATATTAATTGTAAACTGTAATTTTAAGTCTGGAAAACTTCTATTTAATTCATAGTTTTGCGCAATTATGGTTTCTAATCCCCAAACCCCAATCCAACTAATATCACCTGATTGTTCCATAATATTTAAAAATTGAACTGGTGTTAATATACCGTGTTTAGGGTGTTCCCATCTTACATATGCTTCAAAGCCATATATTTCATTTTTGTCTGTATCAATAATGGGTTGGTAAAGCATAATAAATTCTTTCTTTTCGATTGCTTCTTTAATCTCAAAATGGTATTCAACATTATCACTAAATTCAGATTTCATATTTTGAGAATAAACAATATATTTATTACTTCCAGCTTTAACTGCATTATGAAGAGCAATATTTAGGGAGTTTTGTAAATGTTTAAATTTAACCCCATGTTTAGGATAAAAACTAATACCTATATTACTAATGAAATTTATATTAGTTTCTCTAAATATCTTAATTGGTCTATTCACTATTGATATAACTTTTCTTGCTAAATCAATTGAGAAAAATCTATCGTATTCAGATTTTAAGAAAATCAGAAATCTTGTTCCTCCGTAACTCGCAATTTGAACTCTTTTTGGAAGTGATTGAATAACTTTGAAAATTGCTTTTTCTAAAGCTCTTTCTGCTTCTTTCCTACCAAATGCATCAGATATATCATCAAATTCTTGAATTTCTAAAAGTAATAAAGAGAAATTTGAGTCAGGAGTTATTTTAGATAAATAAGAACTAATTTGCGAATTAATTGCTGATTTTGATAATAACCCTTCAATAGAAATTGATTTTTCTTCTTTGTATCTTTGTCTTTCTCTTTTTACTGATTTATAAAAGAAAAAAACAAGTAACATCGCAATAGTAGTAAAAATAATCATTAATACAATTGCTGTTGCATCAGTTATTTCTAAAAACATATATCTCCCTTTCCTGGTATATATTAATATAGACTACCAATTTTTTTATCATTGTATTCCATCATGAATTTAATCGCTTCTTCTTTAGGTAAGGCTTTACTAATTAAATAGCCTTGAATTAAATTACAACCTTTTTCCTTTAAGAATTGATTTTGCTTTTGATCTTCAACACCTTCTGCAATAATTTTTAAGTTTAAACTTTCCGCAAGTTTAATAATTTGGCTAACTATGTTTTTTGAATAGTGGTCATTATTTAAACCTTTAATAAATTCTTTATTAATTGAAATACCATCAATAGGTAAATCTTTCAAATATAACATTGAAGAATAGCCTGTCCCAAAATTATCTAAATGAATACTAATTCCTGTATTTCTAATTAATACTAATTTCTCAATAATTTCTTCTAGGGATTCCATTAAGAATGTTTCTGTGATTTCAATAATTATAGATCCTTTTTTTAATCCATGTTTATTAAATGCAGCAATAACTTCATGAACGAATCCAGTTTGTAGTAACTGTACTGGTGAGATATTAATTGAAACAGAAATATTATATTGCTCTAATCTTTTCGCAATCATAAAGGTCTCTTCTATAATATATCTACCAATATCAATAATTAAGTTATTTCTCTCTGCTATTTCTATAAAAGTAGCAGGAGACTCAAATGAATATTTAGGATTATTCCAACGAATCAATGCTTCAAATCCTACAACCTTATTTGTAAGATTATTGATTTGAGGTTGTAAATTCATCACAAATTCATTTTTCTTAATTGCACTAGCTAAGTCAACTTCCATAATCTCTTGACGGCTAAAGTGTTTACCTAATGTAATATCATAAGCTGAGTAAATAAATCTTCGACTTTCTTTTGCTTTCCTATGAGCTAAAACCACATTTTCATAAGCATCTACAGATGTTAAGTTAGGATACTTATCCTCTTCAATATGAAATACTCCAGCTTTAACACTAACAGTAAACATATTTCCACTTACTTCAATTGCTCGCTCAAATTTTGAAGAAAATGCACTTATCCAGTCAATTACATCTTGATATTTATTTAAGTTTGTAAATAAAACTACAAAATTATCTAATTCAATATTAAATAACTGGTGATTATATTTATATAGCTCATCACTAGCCATTTGTGCTAATGTTCTAATTGTTTCATCACCAATTTTATAACCAAACAATTTATTTATATTTTTAAATCCAACAATATCAAACGTTACTAAAGAATTCTTTTTCTTCATTAGATCTTTATCCATAAATAACTCTTGTAACTTAATTCCTAAATAGTTCTTATTTGGAAGTTTTGTTATTTGATTATATAGAGCCATATTACGATGAAAATCATTTAAATTATGTTGCTCTGTTGTATCTTCACCTATTAAATAAAACCCACCTCTAATTTTTACAGGCAAGAATCTAACATATATAGTATCTGTTGAGTTAGTTTCAAATTTACAAGTAAAAGGTTTTTGACGTAAGATTTCCTCTAACAAATCCACATCTAGAGTCTCAATATCTAAATCATAAACTGACACATATTGTGTATAATTAGCTACCTTTTCTTCAATAGTCTTATTATACCTAGTAACTTTCCCACTTTCATCTACCCTAAGTACAAAAGGTTTTGAATAATAATAATATCTCTTAGATGCCTCTACATCATCATACTTCTTTTCATATTCTTTGAAGATGATTAGTAAAAACAATATTATAACTGCATATATAATTACAAAGAATAAAACCATAAGGATAGGATTACCACTTGCTTCTACTTGATCAAATAGAGCAATACTGCCTATTAGAATGATTGTAAAAGCAATTAAAGCTAAAACAATAATCTTCAACTGGATTTTCTTCAATCTACACCTCCACAAATTTATTTGTCCTTCAAGATATTTTAACACTATTTTTTAGTAAATACAATTATTTATTATAATATTATGTATAATGCTGTAGATTAATAGCAAAAAATAATTTATTTTTTAATTAAATTTATTTTTTAATTAAAGGAAAATTTCCTATAAAAAATAAGCTTAAAAACCCTTTTTAATAAGAATTTTTAAGCTTATAGTTTTAAACTTGTAATGCATTTTTTTAATTCTTTATCATTTTGAACTATATTTTTATCTTTAATATAAACAGCACTTTCAAGACAATCAATCTTATCAATACAGATAATATAATCAATTGTATAAAAAGAAGTATCTAGAATTTCTGGAAACATCACATCTAATTTATTATCCTTAAATGTCCATATGCCATCTATTTGTTTTATACAAATCTCTTTTGGATTAGTATTTAGTTCATTAATTAAATGAATATTTTGAAAAGAAATTCTTTCAAAATTATATAATTTAATTATAATTCTTATTTGTTCTTCAAAGCACTCATCCTTTGCAAGCCTTTGTTTAATACAAACTTTTGGTAAACAAACTATCTCAAAATACCCTTCATTTTTATAAACCAAATTACAATTTTGATATACTTTTATAATATTAACTACAGGTTTATTTTTACAAAAACAATCCATTTATATCACCTTCCCCTTTATAATAAGTTTTATAGCTTCCTTAGGGAGGATAGACCTTATTCTTGCTTCAATAATATTACCTATTTGTTTTACTTCACCACTAGATACTTCGACCTCATATTCATTAGTGATAGGCACAACTTCAGTTGGTAATATATCTCTAATTAAGATATTATCAAGTGCTTCATTTGATGTGTTTATACAGATGATTGTAAAAGTAATTTCATCTCCTGGATAATAAATATTATTTTCCTTATCTACTTTTTCTAATACATATAATTTATCACTAACATATATATTTGATAATTTTGTATTATCATGCTTCACAAACTCACCTTCCCTCAATAATAGAATATGAAATAAACTAAACTAAGTGAAGGCATATAAACATTTTTCTATACTTTTTAGACTAATTTTGATATAATATCATCTAGATAAGCTCCCATAGTTTAATGGCAAAATAAAGCAATGGTAATGCTTAGATCCAAGTTCGATTCTCGGTGGGAGCACCATTTATTTATTATAGAAAATATAAAAAGTATAGATATACATACTAGTATTCTATACTTTTATTTTACTTTAAAAGCGCTAATTTTAATTGTTCAATTTCATCTAAGTTTACTTCAGCAATAGATGATCTAATACTTACAATCGGTTCAAGAAACTCAATATTAGAACTATTTAAAAACGCTTCTTTCATTTTCTTTGCAGCTGTAATAGCCCATGAACCATTTTCAATAATACCGATCTTTCTTCCAGAATAGTTTCTTGATACTAAACCATTAATGAAATTATCCATAAATGGCAAAACAGCAGTATTATATGTTGGGCTTGCAAGAACTAACTTATCATATTTAAATGCACTTGCTATTGCACCAAAGACATCACTTCTTGCTAGGTCGAAGATTGCCACTTCTTGATTTTCTTCTTTTAGTTTTTTATATAATAACATTGCAGCTTCTTTTGTATTTCCATACATTGAACAATATGCAATTGTAACTCCACTGGCTTCACTTTCATAGTTAGCCCATTTATTATATAAATCTATATGATAATCTATATTATCTTTTAGAACCGGACCATGTAGGGAACAAATATAATCAATTTCTAAAACAGATACTTTCTTTAAGATGTTTTGAACTTGTTTACCGTATTTTCCAATTATACCAATATAATATCTTCTAGCTTCATTAACCCACTCTTCTTCATAATCTAAAGCACCAAATTTTCCAAAAGCATCAGCAGAGAATAAAACTTTATTTTTTCCTTCATATGTTAGCATTACCTCTGGCCAATGCACCATAGGTGCAAAATAGAATGTTAAAAGATTGGAACCTAAATTTAGTGTTTCTGCTTCTTTTACTTCCATGAATCTATCTTCTATATTTAATTTTGGAAAGAATTGGCCTATCATTTGAAGAACTTTTTTATTTCCCACAACTATAGTTTTTGGATATTTAGTAAGAAATACTTTTAAACTTGCAGAGTGATCTGGCTCCATATGGTGAATTACTAAATAATCTGGAAGCCTATTATTTAAAACAGCTTCAAGATTATTTAACCATTCATTATGAAAGTTAAAATCAACCGTATCCATTACCGCAATTTTTTCATCGATTATTACATAAGAATTATAAGCCATCCCATTAGGAAGAGGATACTGACCTTCAAAAAGATCTAAATCATAATCATTGACTCCTATGTAATGTATATTATCTATTATCTTCATTAAATTCCTCCATATTTAATATTACAACATTAAGTATTATACCATAAATAAGCTTATTTTAAAAGTATAATTATTCTAGTGTGTTAATTACAATTTAAAAGTTTAATCTTAATTACAAATTAGAAAGTTTAATTATTTGGAACTTTTTTATTTGTAATTTTTTTATTTCTTTTTGAATTTTCTAAGCTCTAGTATAATGATTTTGAAAGGGGGTGCTTTTGCACCATGAAGTATGATAAGAATTCATTATCATTTA
>Ga0265293_10001562_pt1 | contig 49504 bp, 43 predicted proteins | sample Munlanlewell138R_FD_192505 | JGI IMG/M metagenome (GOLD analysis project Ga0265293, IMG submission 192505) | Leachate microbial communities from a municipal landfill in Southern Ontario, Canada - Leachate well 138R | ecosystem: Engineered > Solid waste > Landfill > Unclassified | place: Canada... | reverse complement strand
AAAGTTCCAGATGCTCGGGGGCGATGCGGTCGGACAGCATCGCCGCCTCGGCCAGATCGCGCGCAATGATCACCGCGCCGTTATCGCGCCAGCTTGCCCCGGCAATCGCGCGCCGTTCAAGTGTGGTCAGCCGCGCATCGATCGCGGCCTCGACCCGGGCGGCGAAACCGGCATCCGTGGTGATCAGGATCGACTGCGCGCTTTCATCATGTTCGGCCTGCGACAACAGATCGAGCGCGATCCAGTCGGGATCATTATCGCCATCCGCAATCACCAGAATTTCCGAAGGGCCCGCGATCATGTCGATGCCCACCTTGCCGAACACGCGGCGTTTGGCGGCGGCAACATAGGCATTGCCCGGCCCGGTGATCTTGTCCACCGGCGCAATCGTTTCGGTGCCATAGGCCAGCGCCGCAATCGCCTGCGCGCCGCCGATGCGGTAAATCTCATCCACCCCGGCGATGCGCGCGGCCATCAACACCAGCGGGTTGATCACGCCATCGGGCGTGGGCACGGTGATCGCCAGCCGCCCGACACCGGCCACCTTGGCCGGGATCGCATTCATCAGCACCGACGAGGGATATGACGCCAGACCACCCGGCACATAAAGCCCCGCCGCCGATACCGGCCCCCAGCGCCAGCCAAGCGTGGCCCCCGCTTCATCCGTCCAGCTTTCATCACGGGGTAATTGACGCGCGTGATAGGCGCGGATGCGATCTGCCGCCAGTTCCAGCGCGGCACGATCTTCGCCGTCCACCTGCGCGCAGGCGGCGTCGATATCAGCCGGTGAAAACGCCAACCTGTCGGCGCTCAGTTCCAGCCGGTCAAAACGCGCGGTCAGATCGATCAGCGCGCCATCCCCGCGTGCGCGGACATCGGCAATAATATCTGCCACCGCCTGATCGACATCAGGGGCGTCTTCGCGCTTCATCCTCAAAAGCGCGGTGAAACGGGCGTCAAAATCTGGTTCTGTGGTCGAAAGATAGTGCGGCATGGCGACTCCTTGCCCCTTCTCACATAACGGCAGGGCGGCCAAGGCTCAAGCGCCCTGCGCGAACCACGCCAGACCGAAGGCGTCGGGGTTGAAACGTTGAAACATTGTCGAAAATTCCCCGGACCGCACCATGGCGATCCCGCGAGCGCATGGGCATGCGTCGGTCAAGGCGCGCGATTTCATCCCCGCAGCCTGTCCCTGCGCCCCTGGCCTAGTCCCGATGCTGCGGCATCTTGCGCGAGGGCGCGACATAGGGGCGGGTCACGTCTTTGAGCGAGACTTCCAGCGCCTCTACCTCAAGCGCGATGGCGCCGTCACCCGCCAGCGTGATGATCAGCCGCCCGGCCCCATCTTCGCCGGGTTCAAAGCCAAGCGTCAGAACCGACAGGATCAGATCGGGATCGCCACGCTCGAACCCCTGGCTGGCGACGCCTTGCACATCATCGATCACCAGCACCGCCTGCACCCGCTCGACCGGGCGCTTGCGCGCAAGGGCGCTATCGACATCTTCCCAGCGAAACCGGTTCACCAGCATGCCAAAGCGGCGCTGCGCCCGGTCATAGCGCATTTCGGGCACCGGCAGCACCGAATCCTGCACCAGCGCCGAAATTACCGCCAGATCATCGGCATCGCGAGCCTTGAGATAAAGCGGCCGTTCGCCGCCATCTTCGAAACGTGCATCCCTGTCGGTCATGGTCTAGCCCTTGATCCTTTCGATATGCGCGCCCACAGCGCCCAGCTTTTCTTCGACTTTCTCATAGCCGCGGTCAAGATGATAGACGCGGCTGACGATTGTCTCGCCCTCGGCGGCCAGGCCGGCCAGAATAAGCGAAATACTGGCGCGCAGATCGGTGGCCATCACCGGCGCGCCCTTTAGCCGGGGCACACCGGTCACCGTGGCCGTGCCGCCATGCACATCGATCTGTGCCCCCATCCGCACCAGTTCGGGCGCGTGCATGAAGCGATTTTCAAAGATCCGCTCTTCCAGCACGCTGACCCCGTCGGCAGTGCACAAAAGCGCCATCATCTGCGCCTGCAGATCGGTGGGAAAGCCGGGAAAAGGCGCGGTCACCACATCCACTGCGCGCACGCGGCCGTTATTGCGCGCCACTTTTACCCCGCGCGCGGTTTCTTCGACGCTGATCCCGGCCTCATCCAGTTTCTCGGCAAAGGCCGTGACCAGATCCAGCCGCCCGCCGACACATTCCACCGCGCCGCCACAAATTGCGGGCGCCAGCATATAGGTGCCAAGTTCAATCCGATCCGCCACGACCGGATGGGTTGCACCGTGCAGCCGGTCTACGCCCTGAATGGTGATGGTGGATGTGCCCTCGCCCTCGATCTGGGCGCCCATCTTGCGCAGACAATGCGCCAGATCGACGATTTCGGGTTCGCGCGCGGCCCCTTTCAGCACCGTGGTTCCGCGGGCCAGCGTTGCCGCCATCAGCGCATTTTCCGTGGCCCCGACGGATACCAGCGGAAAGTCCACCACCCCGCCGCGCAGGCCGCCGCGCGGCGCGCGCGCATGGACATAACCATCGCGCAGCTCCAGTTCGGCGCCCATGGCCTCAAGCGCGCGCAAATGCAGATCGACCGGCCGCGCCCCAATCGCACAGCCGCCGGGCAGCGACACGATCGCATGCCCGTCGCGCGCCAGCATCGGCCCCAGCACAAGGATCGAGGCCCGCATCTTGCGCACGATTTCATAATCGGCGGTGTGATTGGTCAGATCATGGCTCGACATCGCCAGCACCTGCCCGCCCTGCAATGTCGTGACCTCGGCCCCTAGTGACGCCAAAAGCGCCGACATCGTGGCAATATCGCTTAGCCTCGGGGCATTGGTCAGGGTCAGCGGCTCGTCACTGAGCAGCGTGGCAGGCATCAGGGTAAGACAGGCGTTTTTTGCCCCGGCAATCGGAATTTCACCCTGCAGCGGCCCGCCGCCCCGAATCATGATCGAATCCATTCACTGCCGCCTTTATTCTTTGTCGTTGTCATCTGCACGGTGCGCCGGGTTGGCAGCATCTGCCTCGGCCGCGCGCGCGCGTGCCTGCGCCTTGCGCCTGGCCATATTGGCCTTGAGCGCCGCCTTGAGCCGCGCCTCGCGGCCCCCGGCCTGATCGCGCCCCGCCGATTTGCCCGTTTTCTGCTTCATCCCATGTCCTGTAACCCAGCGCCCCGCAAGCGTCCAGAATCAACCCGCCTGCCCCGGCAGCATCGCGCGCACCAATGGGCAAAGAATTTTCTGCAAACAGGCTTGCACCGCGCGCCAATAGCGTCTAATCAGCCGCCCACCGGCGCCGTTTACGGCAACCGATCAGGCTGTGGTAGCTCAGTGGCAGAGCACTCCCTTGGTAAGGGAGAGGTCGAGAGTTCAATCCTCTCTCACAGCACCATTTCCCGCGCCCTTCCGAACAGACGATAGGTGACACCGCTTTGCAGCGATCAATCTGCAACCTCATTATCGTCTGCCGGCCTCTCCCCCTCTTCGTCCAAGCGCCGCGCTTCCTCGATCGTCGCGCCGACGGGTGTTTGGTCGTGGGCCTCGTATAGCGCGGCCAAGGCCGTTGCGCGGTCTGCGGCCAATTCGCGAAACAGCGCCCACACCATGAGATAGAGGATGACCGTGAACGGCAGCGCCGCAATGATCACGCCAGCTTGCAGCCCCTGCAACCCGCCGGTTGCGATCAGCGTCAGGCAGATCGCCGCGATCAGACCACCCCAGACCAACCGCTTGGCCAGCGGCGGGTTGATACTGCCCTGATCGGTCAGTTGCGCGACGATATAGGATGCCGAATCCGCCGAAGTCACCAGAAACACCAAAATCAGCAACATCGCAAAAACCGAGGTCACCATTGGCATGGGCAAAAGTTCAAGCAGTTTAAACAGCGCGGTGGTGATGTTTTGCTGCACCGCCAGCGCCAGACCGGGTTCTTGCTGCAATTCCAGCGTCAGTGCCGCGCCGCCGAAGATGCCGATCCAGACCGCGGCGATCAGCGGCGGCATGACCAGAACGCCGATGACATATTCGCGGATCGTGCGCCCGCGCGAAATGCGCGCGACAAAGGTGCCGACAAAGGGCGACCATGAAATCACCCAAGCCCAATAGAAAATCGTCCATGACCCGACCCATTCGGGATTGTCATAGGCATCGGCATTCAGGCTCATCTCGAAAAAATACTGCAGATAATCGCCCAGGCCCTGCACCAACGTCCGCAGGATCGCGATGGTCGGGCCAAACACAAGCACAAAGACCATAAGCGCCATCGCAAGCCCGAGGTTGATGCTCGACAGAATGCGGATGCCCTTGTCCAGCCCGGTCGAGGCCGAGATCATATAGGCCACCGCCACGAACACGAGGATGATTGCCTGCCAGGTGAACCCCTCGGGCAGGCCGAACAAAAACGCCATGCCGCCATTGATCTGCAACACCCCCAGCCCGAGCGATGTCGCCACCCCCATCACCGTGGCCACCGTGGCAAACACATCAAGCGCACCGCCGATCTTGCCCGGCTTGGCATCGGTTTCCCCCGTTAGCGGGCGCATGACGACCGAAACAAGCCCCGGCTGGCCACGGCGGAACTGGTAAAAGCCGATGATCAGCCCAACGATGGAAAAGGCGGCCCATTGACTAAGCCCCCAGTTGAAAAAGCTGTATTGAATCGCACGCCGCGCCGCTTCAGCGGTTTCGCGCGTGACCGAAGGTTCGGCCGGCCGGGCGAAATGGCTCATGGGTTCGGCGACGCCATAAAACACAAGCCCGATCCCAAAGCCTGCCGCCAGCAGCATCGCCACCCAGGAATAATAGGAAAATTCGGGCGTGGAATCGGGCGGCCCCAGCCGGGTTTCGCCATATTTGGAAAAGCCCAGATAGACCAGCACCGCTACGAATCCAAAAACCGACAGCAGGTAAAACCAGCCAAAGGTCCGGGTCACCCATGCGAGCGCCGCATTCGCGCCGATCTCGAACGCGGCCGGAAAGGCCGCCCCCGCGATCAGCAGGCAGGCAATCAGAAAGACGGAAATGAGGAAAACAGGCTGACGAAAGGCGCTGGACATGGCAAGGAAACCGCGCCGCACGGGCTTTGTTCCGTGGGGGCAAGTATACGAGGGCTTTGCCCTGCTCCGCCGGCCCCCAAAACTTCCGCGTGCTCCAAGTTGTTCCCCTTTGGCAGAACAAGTTGATGTAATTGAACAGAAACTTTCGCGCCCCCTTTGTTTCTCGCCGCGATTCGGGCACAATCGCCGGATCGTTCAACGCCACGGCAACTGCCGGGCCGGAAAGAGGACATCATGATGAAGAAATTCGGACAATTGGCCGCCGCGGCGACGTCTATCGGGTTTATCACCGGCGCGGCCATGGCGCAGGAAAGCGTGCATGTCGCCGCCGCAGCCATCAATATCGCGCATGGGCCGATTGCGCTTGCGGCTGCCGATCCCTCGATCTTTGCCACCCATGGGCTTGATCTGCAGGTAACCGACCTGCGCGGGGCCTCGCCCAACTGCATCGCGGCGCTGTTGTCGCGCTCGGCCGACCTGTGCCAGGTGGGCACGACCACGGGCACCGATGCAATCGCCGAAGGCGCAGATCTTGTGGCGATCGTCGCGGTGTCCGGCCCCAGCGGCGAGGTGATCCTGTCCGATGACAAGGTGGCCGAGCTTGGTATTTCGCCCGACGCCCCAGCGGATGAGCGTATCCGCGCGCTTGAGGGGCTTAATATCTCGACCGCGGCGCCGGGATCGGCGCTTTATACGCTGGGCGATGCCATGCTGGGCACGGTGGATCTGTCATGGAACGATCTGAATTACCGCACCCTTGGCGAAGTGCCCGCGATGATCGAGGCGATCCGCAACAACCAGCTTGACGGGTCATTCTGGGTCTTTGGTTCGCTCGCGCAGCTTTTGGTGGATGGCGAAGGCGTGCGCTGGATCAGCCTCGCGCGCGGCGATGTCGAAGAATATGACGGCCTGCCCTTTGTCGCCGTGTTCGCCCGCCGCGAATGGGTCGAGGAAAACCCCGAACGGGTCGCCGCGGTTCAGGCGGCCTATAGCGATGCCATCGACCGGCTGATTGATGATCCCGAGGCCTCATCCGCCGCGATCAAGGCCGAATTCTTTCCCGATATGGATCAGGCGCTTTGGGATGATGGCTATGAACAGGCCACCAATGCATTCCTGCGCGGCGGCGCCACGACCGAAGTTTTGTGGCAGCGGTTGCTGGATCTGCAAACCACCACTTCGGAAAAGGATTATGGCCCAGCATCGTTCGACAATGTGGTGATCGGCGCCGCACGGAGCGAATAAAACAACATGGCGCGGCGGCCAAAGCTGCCGCGCCACTACCGGCCCCGCGCGGGAAATACCCACAAGCGGTTGACGTTGTAATTGAATATCAGCGCGACCATTGATCCGGCGGCCACGCCGAATAAGGCGGCGATTGGTGCCGTTCCCACTGTGCGAATGACGGACGCATATATCGCGTAATTGATCGCCATGCCAAAGATTTGCGTCAGGATATATTGCATGGCCTGACTGGTTTTGCCGCTTGAATGAATTTCGCGAAAGGTCCATGCGCGGTTCAACAGGAATGTCACCCCCACCGCGCAGGCAAAACTGATCACACGACCCCAATAGGGATCGATGCCGCGATAAACCAGCAGCACAAGCAGGCCCGCATCGATAATGAATCCGATGCTGCCAACGATCAGAAATCGCAGGAATTGGGTGCCGCGCATCATAACGGGCCGGCGCTGATCCCGGGGCTTGCCAGATAATGCAGCCGCTTCATTTCCTTGCGGCCCCGTGTCACCGTCTGCAAAATCAACCCCATCGCGAATGACATGAACGCCACCAGCATGATCGATGCCGCCAGTAATGCGGTCGGCAAACGCGGGACCGTGCCAGTATCGAAATAATGCATGATCACCGGAAGCCCCAGCGCCAGCGATAGCAGCACCAGTGCGATGGCAATGCCGCCAAAGAATGCGAATGGCTTTTCTTCCTTGAGCAAGGACAGGATCATCACCAATATCCGCCAACCATCGCGAAATGTCGAAAGTTTGCTGGTTGAACCGGCCGGGCGATCCGTGATCCGGCAGGGAACATCGCCCATGGGCATGGCAAGTTCAAGCGAATGCACCGTCAACTCGGTTTCAATTTCAAAACCTTGCGACATGATCGGGAATGATTTGACAAAACGGCGGGAAAACACCCTGTATCCCGACAGCATATCCTTAATCCCCTGCCCAAAGATCAAGGCCACCATCGTGGAAAGCATGACATTGCCAAACCGATGACCCGGGCGATAGATGCTTTGTCCGCCTTCATTCCTTGTGGCATTCACCAGATCAAGTCCCTGATCGATCATCAATTTGACCATATTTGGTGCAATGGAGGCATCATAGGTATCATCACCATCGACCATGATATAGATATCGGCCTCGATATCGGCGAACATGCGGCGAATGACAAAGCCTTTTCCTTGCCGATATTCGTGTCGCACGATCGCGCCGGCTTTGCGCGCGACAGCGGCTGTGTCGTCGGTGGAATTATTATCGTAAACATATATTTTCGCATCGGGTAAATAATGGCGAAAATCGGCGATAACTTTGCCAATTGCGGCCGCCTCGTTATAACAGGGAATGATCACAGCAACTTCAAACAAATGCGCAAAGCTTTGATCTACCACAAGAAAATCGGCCTCTTGATCCTTCATGGGGTCTCCTTTCTTGTTGTCAGAAACAAAACCGCCGCCAAAAGCGGCAACAGCCAGATCACCCGCGCGGCATATCGGTCATGGGGCGTTGACAGGATACCGGTTACGGCGGCATTCGCGACGATGCCAAAAATGATCAGGAATGCAAACAAGCCCAGCCCTTTGGGCGCGTTTGGTGTGAACACCGAGTTTCGCAAGGTGGGGTTGGCAAAAACTAATAAAAGCCCCGCCATGGCAATAATAACGATGCCAAGCTGCGCCCTGCTAACGGCGGCCAAATCGAAAACGCTGCGGCCCAGCCTGCTTTCTTGGGCTTTGCCGGCGATATCTTTCGGCAGACGTGCAGATAAATCTGCCAACAATCCCGGCGAATATGCAAATTCGGTAACGTCGAACATCACGAGCTGAGACATGAAATTGCCGGTTGACGCAAGGATCTGCTCCTCGGGGGCAAAGGAAACTGCACCAATGACAAAGCGAACCTGTTCATCGCGCAAGGCTTCGCGTTCTGGAAATGAAAGCGATTTGTAAATGCCGCGCTCGGGATCGGTGCTCCACAAGAATGTGTCGCTGTCCACCGGCAAATGATCCAGACGTGCGCATAGCACAAAACCCGAATTGGGGCACGAATCGGCCAGATAAGCCACCCCCGGCCCGTCCGCCAATACACGCGCGGTTAAAAAGGGCGGCGAGGCCAGCCGCTTTCCCAAATTCCGTTCGGTTGCAATAGATGTGGCCACAATAGCGCCCAAGCCGATGATGATTGATGCGGCAATCACGCTGGCGGATCGCATGAAATCAGGTATGCGGCTAAACACCTGAACCGCCGCGCTGATAACCAGTATCAGAAAAACCAAAAGAATATGGCTGTTGTGGAACATACAACTTAGCGCAACCGCAACTGTCAAAAAGATACGCGCGGGAACCGAATGGTTCTGCCAGAAAGCAATAAGGCTTGCGCTTGCCAATATTGCAATGGGGGCAAAAATATCGGGCATCAAATAGACGGTGAAAAAGCTGGCCGCCGTCGCGACCCCGACAAATATCATCACAATCGGAATTGCAAAACACTGCCGCGCCAGAACGGGCCAAAGGGCGATATGAATGACCGCCATAAGCAGCAGGGTTTGCAGCGCCACGCCCAGCCAAAGCGTGCCAATAGCGCCCGTCAGAAAAATCAAAGCCCCATAATAAACCGACCGCCCCCCGGCGACAGTATCTTTTGCGCCACCCGATATTTCGGCAAACTCGGCCGCGATCCCGATCCGGGTGGTTGCAAGCGCATCGCCCAATGCCGATGCAAAAGGCCACACCAGGTTCACCGCCTGTTGTCCGCCACTTAGATAGGCCAGGCTGTCGTGAAACCAAAAATACTGGCCGTTCCAAAGCCCCGGCCAAATCATCGCGAAAAATGCGGCACCATAAAGCATCGCTAATGAAACAGATCGTACCATGCACCACTCGCTTGGGCGGGGCCGGCAAAATCGGGGCGCGGCCCGCTAAAATCCGATGATCAAAATTAACGTCTTGGAAAACAATCTGATGCTAACATGCAGTTGGCGTTCCGACAACGATTTTGGCGGTGCTTAGCCGCGGCGTTCCCACGGGCGGGTAAAACTGCCCAGCACTTGGGTAATTTCGGTATCGCTGGCGGTGCCGGTCAACCGGGCGATCAGCCCGCGCTGGCGGTCTTCGATCACCTCGGCCACGCGGGCGTCCACACCTGCGTAGCCAGCGCCTGATCATAAACGCGCGCAATCGCGCGGCGGCGCAGATCGGGTTTGAACACCTTGCCCACGGCCGTTTTCGGCAATTCCGGCAGGATTTCGATATGGCGCGGGATGGCCGCGCGCTCGGGCACATGGCGGGCAGCATAGGCGTGCAATTCCTCGGGGCTCGCACTGCCCCCTGCCACCAGTTCGACATAGGCGCAGGGGATTTCGCCCGCATAGGCATCGGGCTGACCGATGGCGCCGACCAGCGCGACCTCGGGATGGCCGGCAAGGGCATCTTCAATCGTGGCGGGATCGATATTATGGCCCCCGCGCACGATCACATCCTTGGTGCGTCCGGTGATGAACAGATAGCCCTGCCCATCGATCCGGCCCAGATCGCCGGTGCGCAGATAGCCGCCGGGATGGAACAGATCGCGGTTCTGCGCCGGGGTGGCGTAAATCGTGCCGGGGGCGACGCCGGGGCTGGCGATGCAGATCTCGCCCACTTCGTCCACGCCGCAGGGGCGCGGGGCGGCGCCCGGCACATCGGCCATGATCCGCACATCCGTATAGGGAAAGCGAAACCCGACCGAACCGGGCTTGCGCTGGCCGCTGACCGGGTTACACGACACCAGACAGGTGGCCTCGGTCAGGCCGTAACCCTCGACCAGCGTGATGCCGGTTGTGGATTCAAACCGGCGCAGCAGTTCAAGCGGCAGCGCCGACGACCCCGAAAAAGCGATCTTGACCGTGGACAGATCCGCATTCACCGGGCGCTGCATCAGCGCGGCAATCGCCGTGGGCACCGTGATGATAAAGGTCACGCGCCAGCGTTCAAGCAAGGCCCAGAAATTGTCAAACACCCCCTCGCCGCGATAGCCCGCAGGCGTGGGCAGCACCACATGCGCCCCGGAACTCAGCGCGCCCATCACGATCACCTGAAAGGCAAAGACGTGAAACAGCGGCAGCGGGCACATCACGACATCATCGGGCGTGAACAGCAGCGTATGGCCCAGCCAGCCGTTATAGATCATCCCCGAAACGCGGTGGCGCGCCACTTTGGGCATGCCGGTGGTGCCGCCGGTGTGGAAACAGGCGGCGATGCGATCCTCGGGCGGATCGGGAAATTGCAGGCTGGTGGGCTGCATGGCCAGCGCGGTCGCGAAATCGCGCCGATGCGCGTGGTGGCGGGCGCGGCGCGGGCGCAGCAACGGCAACAGCCAGCGTTGCGGCGGCGATAGATAATGCGCCAGATCAACTTCGAACAGGTGGTGCAGGTCGGGGGCATGGCGCAGGGCCTCGGCCGCCTTTTGCGCGACATCGCTGCGCGGAAAGGGCCGCAGCGTGACCAGAACCTTTGCCCCCACTTCGCGCAGGATCGCGGCAATCTGTTCGGGTTCGAGCAGCGGATTGATCGGGCAGATAACCCCCGCCACCGCGGCCCCCAACTGGGTGATCAGCGCTTCGTGGCAATTGGGCAGCAGGCAGGCAACCACATCCCCCGGCCCCACGCCCACCGAGCGGAACAGATTTGCCGCCTGCGTCACCTGATCATGCAGATCATGCCAGGTCAGGGTTTCGGCCTTGGATTTGGGGTCGGACAGGATCTGAAATGATACCGCCGGGGCCGCGCCATGGCGATCACGCGCGCGGCGCACAAGCTGATAGACCGAGCGCGCCACATCGCGGTCCGCCCAAGGCATTTGCGCTTCGATCCGCGCGGGATCATCGATCGAGGAAAACGGCTCGCTCATCGCGTAATAGTTCCCGCCGGTGATATTTCAGGCAAGGATTAATGCAAAGTCCGTGCATGGCAAGCCTGATCAGGCGGCCTCGGTGCCGGCGGTGAACTGCAACCGCGCCAGCCGCGCATAAAGCCCGCCCTGCGCCACAAGCGATTCATGCGTGCCCTCGGCCACGATCTGGCCGTGATCGAATACCAAAATCCGGTCGGCCTTTTTCACCGTGGCCAGCCGGTGCGCCACGATCAGCGTGGTGCGATCGCGCGATAACTGATCCACCGCCATTTGCACGGCGCGTTCGCTTTCGGCATCAAGCGCGCTTGTGGCCTCGTCCAGCAGCAATACCGGCGCGTCGCGCAAGATCGCCCGGGCAATGGCGATGCGCTGTTTCTGCCCGCCTGACAGCATGACGCCACGCTCGCCCACATAGCTGTCATAGCCATCGGGCAGCGCCAGCAGGAAATCATGCGCAGCGGCGGCGCGGGCGGCGGCCTCGACCTCGGCATCGCTGGCATCGGGGCGGCCAAAGCGGATGTTTTCGCGCGCGGATGCGGCAAAGATCACGGCATCCTGGGGCACCATCGCGATATGGTGGCGAAAATCGACCCGCGCCATATCGCGCAGGTCGATCCCGTCAAGCAAAACACGCCCCTGACCCGGATCATAGAACCGCTGCAAAAGCTGGATGATCGTGCTTTTACCCGCCCCCGATGGCCCAACCAGCGCCACGGTTTCGCCGGGCCGCACATGCAAATCCACGCCATTGAGCGCCGCGATATCGGGGCGCGCGGGATAGTGAAAGGTCACATTTTCAAAGATGATCTCGCCCCGGACGGGTTCGGGCAGAATTTCGGGTTCGGCCGGATCGCGCACGTCATCCTCGGCGCGCAGCAATTCGATCAACCGCTCGGTCGCACCAGCGGCGCGCTGCAATTCGCTCCAGATTTCGGACAGGGCGCCCACGGCACCGGCCACCATGATCGCATAGATCACGAATTGCACCAGCGCGCCGATGCTCATGGCCTCGACCCGGACATCATGCGCACCGACCCAGAGCACACCGACCACCCCCGAAAAGATCAGCGATATGACAATCACCGTCATCATGGCCCGTGTCAGAATGCGCTTGCGGGCCGAAACAAAGGATGCCTCGGTCACATCGTCAAACCGTTCGCGGGTGGCATCTTCGCCGGTAAAGGCCTGCACGGTCTGCACGCTCAGCAGCGCCTCGGATGCCGTGCCCGACGAGGCGGCGATCCAATCCTGATTTTCGCGCCCCAGCACCCGCAGCCTGCGGCCCAGAACGATGATCGGCACGATCACCACCGGCACGATCAGCAGCACCAGCCCCGTCAGCTTGGCCGAGGTGAACAGCATCAGCACCAGCCCACCGACAAAGATCAGCGCATTGCGCAAGGCCACCGACACGGACGACCCGATCACCGACAGGATCAGCGTGGTATCTGTGGTGATCCGGCTTAGAACCTCGCCGGTCATGATGCGTTCGTAAAAGGCGGGGCTCAGTCCCACGACGCGCGCGAATACCGCCTTGCGGATATCGGCCACGACCCGTTCGCCCAGCCGCGTCACCAGATAATAGCGCAGCCCCGTCCCCAGCGCGAGCAGGGCGACAATCCCCAGCGCTGCGCCGAAATAGCCGTCAAGCAGCAGCGCATCCGCGCCGCCAAAGCCATCGACCACACGGCGCACCGCAATGGGCAGCACCAGCGATATCCCCGCCGTCAGCACCAGTGCCGCAGCCGCGAGCACCAGCAACGCGCGATATGGCCGGATAAAGGGCCACAGCCCCGCCAGCGCACCGATCTTGCGTGACTTTTCGCGTTCGGGCTGTGAATGGGCTGTCAGATCGGCCATGCCTGTCCCTTTCGTGGTCATTGCATCCAATAGCCCCGCAAGCGCGCGACCGCAACCGGCCTTGCCCCGGCGTCTTGTAATGCACAACGATAAAGGCTGGAGCGGGTAGCGGGAATCGAACCCGCACGACTAGCTTGGAAGGCTAGGGCGCTACCATTACACCATACCCGCACACCCGGTTTAGGTAAGCGAGCACCGGGCCGAGGTCAAGCGGCCATCTGCCCGCTCATTCACCCACGGCGGGCAGCACCAGCGGCTGGCTTTGCATGCGCCGCGCCACGATATGGGCCAGCACCGCGACACTGCCCAGCAGCGATGTCATCAGCGCCAACCCGATCACCGGGTTGGGAAACAGCGCCGCCAGCGTGCCGAAGGTCATGCCCAGAAACATCTGGGTGAATCCCATGAACGCCGCCGCCGCCCCGGCCATTTCGGGAAAGGGCGCCATGGCGGCGGTGGTATTGCCCGGCATCACGAAGGCGTTGCTGAAGGAAAACAGCGCAATCGGCGCCATCACCCCCAAATAGCTTGGCTCAATGAACAGCAGCGACAGGATCGCCAGACTGCCAAGCGCCAACGGGAACATCCCGATATTGACCAGACGCCGCCCACCCAGGCGCGGCATCAAAAAGCGCACGCTGATCGAGCCGATCAGAAATCCGCTTGATTGCAGCAACATGCCCAGCCCGAATTGCGTGGGCGTCAGTCCGACCCGCTCCATCATCACAAAGGGCAAAACCGTCGCCTGCGTATAGATTGCGCCGACGATCCCGGCCTGCACCAAAATCGCCGCGATGAAATAGCGGCTCGACAACAATACCCGGTAGGATCGCAACAACGGCCGCAGCCCAAGCCGGCTACGGTCGGGGTTGCGCACCGTTTCGCGCATGCCAAATGCCACCAGCGCCGCGACCGCCACCCCGAACAGGAACATGCCGACAAAGACCGCGCGCCAGCCGAATACCGTCATCAGCAGCCCGCCGATCGTGGGGCCAAAGGCCGGGCCCGCCACCAAAATAAGCCCGATCATGTTAATGATGCGTGAGGCAGCATCGCCTTCGAACACATCGCGCACCAGCGCGCGCGAAATCGAAATCCCCGCCGATGCCCCCAGCCCCTGAATAAAGCGCGACAGAATCAAAAGCTCGACCGTCGTGGCAAAGACGGCGCCCAAAGTGCCGACCAGAAACAGGCTGACAAAGGCAAAGACCACGGGCCTGCGCCCGATCGCATCCGATATCGGCCCCGCGACCAGTTGTGCAAAGGCAAAGCCGCCAAAATAGGCGGTCATCGTCATCTTGACCGATGCGTCGGTGGTGTTCAGCGTGCGCGCCACTTCGGGCAAGGCGGGGGTAAACAGGGTCATCGCCATCGGCCCCATGGCCATAAGCAGCGCCCCGAACAATGCCACGCGCCGCGCGCTCATGATGGGTTGGGGGGCGGCACTCATTCGCGCTCACCTTGCGTTTGCTGCGCCAGCGCCGCCAGATTTTCGCGGGTCGTGCGGGCCAGACGGTGAAAACTTTCCCATTCCTCGGCGCTCAGGGCGCCGCGCCCGGCCTGGCGGATTTCCGATGTGATCCGGGCGATGGTCTGCAGCGTCGGATCGGCGGCATCGGTCAGGGTCACGATCTTGGCGCGGCGGTCATCGGGCGCCTCGGATCGGGCAACAAGGCCGCGCGCTTCGAGCCGGTCGATGATCTTGGTCAAGTTCATCTTGCCGATATCCAGCCTGCGGGCAATTTCATGCTGGCGCAGCGGGCCACGGCGCAACAGGCTGCCCAGCACCCGCGCCTCGGCCGGGGTAAGATCGAGCCCGGCACCCGCGATGCGGCGTTCGAACTCGGCCCGGTTCAGCTTGCTGATATCGAACAGGATGTAAAAGATATGATCGGGGTCGATGACGACAGGCATGTTGGGGCGGACTCACTTTGTAAGCTAAGGTTACTATATACCCAGCTTACCAAAAAAGCAAGCCCCCGCCCCTGCCCAAGAAAAATGGCGGATGCATCGCACCCGCCATTTCCGCTGTCTTGTGATCCGGCTTAGCGTTGCCAGATGTGATCCCCGTTGGCCACGGCAACCACCTTGCCCTGCGATCCCACAGGCTCGGCCTTGCCATCGGTAAGAAAGGCGATGCCTGCCTCATCTTCGGCCGGGATTTTGGCCAGCGTGCGTGCGCCATCGGGCGTGCGGGCATAGACCACACCCCAACGCGGCGAACCATCACGGCCGTAAAGCACGGTAAAGGTCTCGATCTCGGCCGGGCCTTCGTAGTTTTCATTGACCGGCGGGATCGCGCCGCGCGCGGCGTCGGCTTCGTCCTGGAACAGGAATTCCTGCGGGAATTGCGCGTGATCCATCGGCTCTTTGGACAAAACCAGCGAATGGTTATGCGTGGCATAGCCGCCATTGGCAAACAGCAGACCCTTGCTGCCGGATTCGCGCAGTTTTTCCACCATGCAGACCACGGCATGCGCCATGTAGTTGCCGATCGGGCCACCACCGAACGTCAGGCCGCCATGCACCGTCGCCGGTTTATCAAGCGGCCAATCCAGCACCCGGCGGGCCATTTTCGGCACGCAGGGGAAGCAGCTGTAAAGCTCGACATAATCCAGATCGGATGAATTGAGCTTGTTAAGCTCCAGCGCCTTATTGATCGACAGCGCCATCGAGGGCGATTGATCGTAACGGTCACGTTCCAGCGGCTCATCCGGTTCATGACCGGCAGCGCCAAGGCCGACATAGATCAGCTTGTCCTCGGGCACACCGCGGCGGCGCGCTTCGGCAAGGCTGGTCACGATATAGCCCGCACCCTGGTTTACCGAACTATTGGCAACCATCAGCTTGCTATAGGGATGCGAAATCGGGCGGTTATTGGGGGTGACGGTCTTGACTTCCTCGGGCGTGGCGCCCTTGCGAATCCATGCACCCTCGTTGTACTTGGCCACTTCTGCGAAAAGCGACCAGATCTGCGCGCTTTCATCCTGACCTTCGTCAAGCGTCTGGCCATAGGCCGCGCGCCCCGCGTTTTCATAAAGCGGATAGACATCGACAGGGCCCAGCAGACCATAACGCTTGCGATAGCTCGGGGCCGCATTGGCGGCCATTTCCGCAACCGAGCTACCCAGACCACCAAAGGTTTTACCCTCGGCTGCGGCCTTTTTGGCGAAATGCGCGGCGCTGCGCAGGGCCTCGCCCCCCACAACGGCGGCGATCTTGTGCTCGCCCGAGCCGATGCGGTTCGCGGCCTCGTTAAGCAACAGGATCGGGCTGTCGCCGCTGGCCATATCGGTGGTTTCCAGATGCTTGGGGTTTGCACCGAAAGCAGCCGCCAGTTTTTGCGGAATTTCCGTCAGATGCGGCCAAGAAATCTGATCCACCGTCGCGATGGCATCGAGATCCTTGAGCCAGCCACCCCCGGCATCCTGATCGGCAAGCCGCAGCGCCTGTTCCATCAGGCCAACGGAATCAAGCCCGTCATCGGGGTTTTCGGGGCGGTCATTGAACTGACCCACCCCAACGATAACCGGAATACGTTCTGCATCCATTGCCATGATCAGCGCCCTTTCCAGACGGGTTCACGCTTTTCGGCAAAGGCGCGCGGCCCTTCCTTGGCGTCTTCGGTGGACATCAGATAGGCGCCTTCGCGGCGCGCCCGTTCCCAATGTTCGTCATCAGCAGCGATGTGGCCGTTGTCGATGCCCATGGCGATGCGCTTGGTCACCTGCACCGCGATCGGGGCGTTGACGGTGATTTCCTCGGCCAAAGCCATGGCGGCATCCATAAGCTGATCGAACGGCACCACGCGGTTGACCAGACCCAGCTCATGCGCGCGCTGCGCCGTCAGCCGGTTACCGGTCAGCACCACTTCCATCCCGATCTTTGTGGGCAGTTGCTGCACGATGCGGAACGCACCGCCCGCACCGGCAAAAATCCCGCGCTTGACCTCGGGCAGGCCAAAGGCGGCGGTATCGGCCGCAACCACCAGATCGGCGGCCAGCGACAGCTCGGTCCCGCCACCAAGAGCGAAACCGTTGACCGCCGCGATCACCGGCTTGCTGATCGGGTGCGACACGAAACCGGCAAAGCCCCAGGCCGCCTGTTTGGGATCATCGGGCATCAGGCTTTCGCCGCGCGACACCGCAACCAGATCGGCGCCGGCACAGAAAGCCTTGTCGCCCGCGCCGGTCAGGATCACCACCCAGACATCGGGATCGGCTTCGGCTTCTTCGAGCGCGTTGCCGACACCCATATGGGTGTGAATGTTCACCGCGTTGCGTGCTTCGGGGCGGTTCAATGTGATGATCATCACATGGCCCCGACGCTCGACCAGAACGACGTCCGTCTTGGTCGCTTCTTTGGTATCCGACATGCTTTTCTCTCTCCCTCTTGGCTTATGCAGCCGTTTTTTCCCCGGCCAGCGGCTCAAGGATTTCTTGTTCAACCAGCGCCTCGATCTCGGAATCGGGTAGGCCCAGCCATTCCTTGACCACTTCACGGGTATGTTCACCCATCTGCGGTGCCGGTTTTCGCGGCGGTTCGGGCATCAATTCGGACAGCACCGGGCTGCGCTCGGCGCGGAAGGAATCGGCGATCAACGGATGGCTGTCGACGCGGGTAAAGTTGCGTTGTTTGTAATATTCAAACTCGGCCATTTCCGACACGCGCAGCATTTGCGCCGCAGGCACGCCCGCTTTTTGCAACGTGATCATCGCGTCATGCGCGGTCTGACCCGCAAGCCAATCCGTGACTGCGGCGTTGACCCGTTCGCTATTGGCGATCCGGCCCTCGGCATCAGCAAGCGCGGCATCCTTGGCCAGGTCATCGCGGCCCATCACGGCGCAAAGTGTGGCCCAATCGGTATTGTTGCGCACAGTGACCACGGCCCAATCGTCATCGCCCTTGGTGGGGAAAACGCCCCAGGGCGCGTCCGGTCTGCCGCGTTTCACCCCCATGCCGATCCGGGCGATATCGTCGGTGAAATGGCCCAGCATGATTTCGGCCTGCGCGGTGCTGGCAACACCGCCCACATTGGTATGCGCACGCCGCACCAGCAGCCCCAGCACACCCAACAGCCCGTAACGCGCGGCCGTGTGGTCGGGATAAACCGTGATCGCATCCGAGAAGGATTCGTCATCATCGGGATATTTCCACATATCGGTCAGCCCGGCATTGGCGCGCACCAGCGGGCCATAGCCCATGCGACGGCTCCACGGCCCGGTGGGGCCAAAGGCCGAGCTGTCGCCCATGATAATACCCGGATTCACCTTGCTGACGGTATCGTAATCAATCCCCAGCGACGCGAGCGTGCCGGGCTTGAAGTTCGACAAGATCACATCGGCTTCCTTGGCCAGATCAAGGAACAGAGCCTTGCCCTTGGGATCGCGCAAGTTGATGCCAAGGCTGCGCTTGTTGCGGTGACCCACAGCAAACCCGAGCGAGATCGCCTCGCCGCCGATCGTCTGACGCCCGCCATCGGGGAATGCCTTGGCCTCGACCTTGATGACATCGGCACCCTGATCGGCCAACAAGCGGCCCTGATCCGCGCCCACGATGATGATACCCAGATCGAGCACCTTCAGCCCCGCCAGCGGACGCTCGCCGCCAAAGCCAAGCTTGGCGCGCCCCACCAGCGAATCCCCGCTGCGGATCGCATCGAAATCACCCAGTTCGGGCGCGGGCCCCATCGGCCCCATGCGCGCGCCGTCGATTTCCATCACCCCATTGGCAAAGGTCGTGCGGCCCTTGCCACCGGGCAGGTCCAGTTCGACGATCGCCTTGCGCGCGACCATATGTTCGGTTTTCAGCGCCTCTTCCAGCGTCAGAACGGCGGCCAGCGGCACACCATATTCGGTGGCGTCACGCTCCAGCTCGTCGCGGGTGAAGTTCATGAAATGCTGCTCGATCATGGGGTTCAGCTCGGGATCGCCGAAACGCTCATAGATCTTGTTGTATTTCGGATCGGCGAAACGCTCGGGGCTGCCCATCCATTTGAACATGCCCTGCCACTGGCGCGGGGCCAGAACGCAGATCCGCACGAAACCGTTCTTGCAGCGCAGGATCGGATATTGGAACCCTTTGGGCGGGCGCCCGCGCGGCAATTCGCTGGCGAGTTTACCCTGCGCGGCGCTGCCGCCCATGCCGTAACCCGGATCAAGCGCATGGCTGGTGCCATCAAGCGTCGAGAAATTCAGATGGTCACCTTTGCCCGACGACAGCCGGTTCAGATAGGAAAACAATACCACCATCGCGGCCTGCGATGATGCGGCCTCGCTTCCGATCGCGCCGGGCGGCAATAGCGGTGCGCGGCCATCAAGCCCCGAACGTGCCAATTCGCCGGAAATCGCGTGCAGCACCGGGTCGGTGGCTTGCCAGTCGCTGAAATCATTGCCGATGCCGAAATCGCTGACCGAAAGAATGGTCATGCCCGGGTATTTGCTGTGGATCGAATTGGAATCGATCGCCAGCCCGGCATGGGGCGACATGTCGTTGATGAAAATATCGGCGCGGTCCAGCAGGGCATGAAACGCCGTGCGGCTGTTTTCATCCTCGGGGTCGAATTCAAAGCTGCGCTTGCCGTTATTGCGCGCAGCAAAGGCCAGCATGTCACCGTCGGCGCGATCGCGCGCACCGCCTTTGGGTTCGACCCGGATTACCTCGGCGCCCATTTCGGCAAGAGTGCGGCTAATCGTTGCCAGCGGCCCGGATACGAGATCCAGAACCACAACGTCAGCCAACGGTCTTTTGAGATCATTGTTCATGCGTAAGGACCTCCCAATCCTCTTTCTCACCTGCTCCATCAGGTAAACGTGGTCACGTTATCTGCGGAACACCTGATTGCAAGATATATCGAAACCATATAACCGCGGGACTAAAGCACAAGTGGCCTTCTGCGCGGCCAGATTGACAATCCCGCCAAGTTCTTTGCAAAACCCGCCAGCATGGCGCACCGGGAATGACAGACATGATTGCCCGTGATCTGCCACTTGGCAAGGAAACTCTGCGTCACCCCGCAAACGCGCAAAGCCCCGCCATATCCGCCCCGGCCCGTTTCGCCCCGAACAAGGCGATAAATCAGGCATCCGACGATAAAGTGACGGATGATGCCAGCACGATCCGCCCACCGCGACAGCGGCGGTGATGCCGTCGGGCAAGGCACCACCAGATAAAACGTTGAATCAAGGTAACATTTTCCCGCCAGATGCGCCAATGGCCCCGAAATCGGGCCCCGCAAATCGCACCGATAATTTGTTGCAATATGCCATAGGCGCTGTAACCTGCGTCGTGATCGTCTGAGTTTGCACGGCCCGATTAACCCGTAACCCCCGCATCACTGGGGATCTAAGCGCCCGAGTCCGCTTGCGTTCGCGTGTTCAGAAGTTTTTTACAAATGCCACGCCAGCATTCCCGGCATGATCGCGTCTTAATCAGGGAGGAACATGACGCAATGACCTATATTTCACAGCTTTGGGCCGGCACGGCCCTGCGCAATGTCAGGGCTGGCCTGACGGTCGGTTTGGCAGGGGCAGCCTTTGCCGCACCGGCAATCGCGCAGGATGTGTCCGTCCCGCATGGCTCGCCCAAAGAGGCCTATATCGAAGCGCTTGCCGATATGGAGCCGGTCGAGCTGATCATGCAATCCCAGGCCAGCCCGGGCGATATTTCAAGCCGCGGGTTTGAAAAATATGCCGCCGCTGTCACGGAATATTCGGGCGGCAAGATCGTGCCCGAAATTGTCTATGGCGCGGCAATCATCCGGGGCGCGATGCAGGCGGCCATTGCCGATGGCCGTCTGGGCTATGCTTCGGTGATCGCTCAATATGACCCGTCGAACTTCCCCGTGGGCTCGGCCCTGATCGACATGACCCATGTCGTGAACGGACAGGTTCTGGCAGGCACGCTGCATAGCTGGGGCGTGATGATGGATACCGGCAACCACACCCCCGAGGCCTGGGAAGAACAGCGCAACTATGGGGTCGAGCCCGGCTTTACCATCAATGGCGCCGTCGCCAGCGGCTTTTTCTGCCGCCAGCCCAGAACCGAACCCGCCGATTTCGCGGGGCTTCAGATCCGCGCGGGTGGCGTGGTGCATGGGACCGAAGTGCAGGGGCTTGGCGGCGCTGCCGTGGCCCTGCCCTTTAATGAAATCTACGAAGGGTTGCAGCGCGGCATCGTCGAATGTGCGCTGACCAATATCACCACCGCCGATACCGTGGGGATTTTGCCGCTGGCGCCGTTTCATATCGTGAATGACGCAGGCGGGTTCGGCCAGACCAACACCAACAACGCCTTTGATCAGGTGCTGTGGGAGGACATCCCCCTTGCGGCGCGGCAACTGCTCTATGATCTGCAGACGGTCTTTATCGAGGAAAGCATCATTGCCGGTTTCGATTCCCTTGCCGAATCGTTGCAGGAAATCACCGATTCCGGTGGCGAGGTGCTGCAACTGAGCGACGCCTCCGAGGAAATGCTGCAAGCGACCAATGCGGCCCTGCTCGAAGAAAGCCGCACCAGCAATGTGTTCAATGACCCCGAAGACGTCGTGAACCGTCTGATGGAAAATGTGGACAAATGGGAGGCGATCATTGCCGAATTGGGCTATGCCGAGCTTGATCCCGGCTGGAACAATTTCATCGAATTCTGGTCGCCCGACGCGGTGGATTTCGGCCCCTTCGTCGATCGGCTGTATCAAGAAACGATGCTGCCCTTCCGGCCCGAATAATGACAAGGCGCAAGGGGGCAGACCTGGCCCCCTTGCCGCCAACGCCCGCTTGACCCGCTGGCCCGCACAGGGCACATGGGTTTCATGCTGATCTACAAGATTTTTCGCGACAATGAATGGCACGATTTTCTGGCCACCGGCGAAACCCCCGGCGCGCCGGTGGATCTGGCCGATGGGTTCGTGCACTTTTCCACCGGCGCGCAGCTTGCCGAAACGGCACGCAAGCATTTTGCCGGGGCCGAGGGATTGATGCTTCTGGCCTGTGACAGCGCCGCGATGGGGCCTGCGCTGCGCTGGGAAATTTCGCGTGGCGGGGCGCATTTCCCGCATCTTTATCGCGTGTTGCTACAGGCCGATCTGCTCTGGGCGCAACCCCTGCCCTGGGTCGATGGCGCGCATCAATTCCCCGAAGGAACAGTGGCATGAGCCTTGTCGAACAGATCGGGCTGCGCGCCCTGTTGCGCATGAACCCCGAACGCGCCCATGCGCTGTCGATCCTTTTTCTACGCGCGGGTTTTGCGCCGCTGCCCGGCCCGATCCGCTCGGCCCGGCTGCAAACCCGGATCGCGGGGCTTGATCTGCCCAATCCGGTGGGGCTTGCGGCGGGGTTTGACAAGAATGCCACCGCCGCGCGCGAATTGATGCGCGCGGGGTTCGGGTTTATCGAACTCGGGGCCGCGACGCCGCTACCGCAGCCGGGCAATCCCCGCCCGCGCCTGTTCCGACTGACCGATGACCGCGCCGTGATCAACCGTTTCGGGTTCAACAACGACGGGATGGAGGCCATTGCCGCCCGCCTTGCGCCGCTTGCGCGCACGATCCCGGTGGGGCTGAATCTGGGCGCGAACAAGACCAGCACTGACCGCGCCGGCGACTTTGCCCGCGTGCTTGCCCATTGCGGCCCGCATGTGGATTTCGTGACGGTCAATGTTTCTTCGCCCAACACCGAAAAGCTGCGCGAATTGCAGGGGGCCGAGGCGCTTTCTGCCCTGCTGACCGGCGTGATGGAGGCGCGTGCGGGGCTGGCACGCAAGATCCCCGTCATGCTGAAAATCGCGCCGGATTTAAGCCTTGCGGAAATCCACGAAATCGCTGACGTCGCGCTTGCGGCGGGCATTGACGCGATCATCGCCACCAACACCACCCTGTCGCGCGACGGGCTGACATCGCCCCATGCGCATGAGGCGGGCGGGCTTTCGGGGGCGCCGCTGTTCGCGCGTTCAACGCGGGTTCTGGCCGAACTTTACCACGCCACCGGCGGCAAGCTGCCGCTGATCGGTGTGGGCGGCATCAGCAATGCCGAAGATGCCTATGCGAAAATCCGCGCCGGGGCCAGCGCCGTGCAGCTTTATTCGGCCATGGTCTATGCCGGGCTGTCGCTGGTGCCCCGGATCGCGCGCGACCTCGATAAGCTGCTGGAACGCGACGGCATCGCCAATGTCGCCGATGTCGTGGGGGCGGATAACGCCAACTGGCGTTAGGCTTCACGTCAGCGTCACTTTGGCTTGCAAAACCGGCGCACAGTAAACATTTGCTAGCCAATACACCCAAGTGAGGCTTGCAATGACTGAGCGGCACATGACCATCAGTGAAATGTGTGAGTTATTCGACGTTACCCCGCGCACCCTGCGGTATTATGAGGCCAAAGAGCTGCTTTTCCCGCTGCGTGTGGGGCAAAAGCGGCTGTTCACGCGCCGTGATCGCGCAAGATTGACGCTTATCTTGCGGGCCAAGCGCTATGGCTTTGCGCTGGAAGATATCCGTCAATGGCTCGATCTTTACGACCCCGCCGATCAGGGGCAACGCCAGTTGCGCGCCGGCCGCGACATGGCGCGCGAGCGGCTGGCCGAACTGGTCAAGGAACATGAAGCGCTGACCGAAACCATCGCCGAACTGAAAGCAGAGCTTGAGTTGGCCGACAAGAAACTGGCCGCGACCGATCAGATCCTGCGGGTGGGTTGCCGCTTGTGATCATCGGCGGCCTGGCCCAGAATGGCGCCACACATTCGGCCAAAGGAGCGCCCATGCCAAAGCGGTTTCGCCTGACCCGGCGCTTTCCCGTCGCCATGACCGAGGATGGCTATCGCCGGCTCAAACGTTTCGCAGACGAGGCCGATCTGGACGAAGGCGAGGCGCTTTCATTTCTGTTTGAACATTTCAACAGCGTCACCGATCACGATAATCTCAGCCACCGCCTGCGTCTGTTCAAGGCCGAATTGCCCGCGCGCAAACGCTAGTCAAAGCGATAGCCGAACCGCGCGATATCGGGCGCGGCAATATCGCCGATCAGCGCGGCCGTATCGTCGGTGTAATAGCCGCGATAATCGCGCGCGCGGGCGGACTTGTTCACAGGTTCGATATGTCCAAGTGAAAACCCCAGATGCCGCTCAAACGGGACGATTTCATCGGCCAGATGTTCGATCCGTATGAATTGGGTGGCGCATTCCTGCCCCGTTCCATCGCGCATATACTGCCCGTAGGGCGCGGCGCGCAGGCTGGCCACGGTTTGCGGATGAGCCACGAAGGCGCCGAAATCCAGCCGCGTCGCAAGGGTGACTGCGGGGTGGCCAAATCGCTGCGCGCGCAGCCAGTGATAATAGCTCACCATCCGGTCCCACGGGTTGCGCACCAGCGTGAACGTATAGAAATCGCGCATTTCCGCCGCGCTCACCACCCCGCCTATATCGGCCAGCGTCGCATGTTTCCAAAGCCTGCCTGCCGCCTGCAATTGTTTGACCCGCCCACGCCTGCGCCGCGCCTTGGGCGTGTCGCCGATCAGGATATCATCGGCCATGGCGCGCGATTCCAGCGCAAGGCTTAACGCCGTGCCCCCGGTTTTGGGGATGTGAACGAATATATAGCGGCGCCCGCGCGAAATGATCATGAGGATGTTTATCGCGGCCTGCGCGTTCACGCCAGCGCCTGGGTGATTGTCGGGCCGCTTGCGCTCGGCTATCGTGGCGCCAAGACCTCTGGAATGGGGCCAACCGAGCGAGAGATACAGGCCCCCATGACGGTGCTGAAACAATACCAGCGGCTTGAAGTGCAGGGGCTGTGGCGCGCTGCGCCCGATGCACAGCGGCGCGATATCATTGTCTCGATCGGGGATGCGACGCTGGTGTTCAGCGATTACAACGGCGTGGCGCTTGCGCATTGGTCGCTGCCCGCGATCGAACGCATCAGCCCGCCTGGCACGCTGCCCGCGCTTTATCGCCCGGCCCCCGATGCCTTTGAAACGCTGGAACTGAATGACGAAACCATGATCGACGCGCTTGGCAAGGTGCATAGCGCGATCGCGCGCGCCCGCCCGCGTTCGGGGCGGCTGCGCAATGTCTTGCTCGGCAGTGGTCTGGCGGCGGTGATCGCACTGGGGCTGATTTGGGGGCCCGATGCGCTGGTGCGCCATACGGTCAGCGTGGTGCCCTTGGCCAAACACGCGGAAATTGGCCAGTCGGTGCTGGCAGTCATCCGCCAGAACGCGGGCCCCCGCTGCGAAATCCCGCAGGCAAGCCGGGCTTTGGCACGGCTGCGTGCGCGGCTGTTGCCGGGGGCGGGGCGGGGCGAAATCGTGGTGTTGTCGGGCGGGATTGCCCGATCCGAACATCTGCCCGGCGGGATCATCATGTTAAACCGCGCGCTGATCGAAGAGCCCGAAGATCCTGCCGTCACCGCCGGATATATTCTGGCCGAGAATCTGCGCGCCCGCAGCCTTGACCCGCTGGAACGGTTGCTGCGCAGCGCCGGGCCGGTGGCAAGTTTCCGGCTGCTGACCACCGGCGCCCTGCCCGAGGGGGCGATCACCGCCTATGCCGCCGAATTGATGCAGGTCCCGCCACCTGCCCCAGATGCCGAAGGGCTTGCGGCCCGTTTTGCCGATGCGGCCCTTGATCCCGCGCCCTTCGCCGCGGCCATCGGCGCAGATATCGCACCCATTCCCGTCGCCCACCGCCCGCTGATCAGCGACGGCGAATGGGTCGCGCTTCAGGGTATTTGCGGGGACTAAGGCGCGGCGCGCAGGCGCATCCGCCCTTGCCCTTCGCCCGTCAAAGGCGCTAACCACAGCGAGGCGTCAGGGGTCGTGGGAAAGGGCAGTCTTGTGGATGAAATGAAGAACGAAAACCTGCGTCAGGCAGCGCTGGATTACCACGAATTTCCCAAGCCCGGCAAACTGGAAATCCGCGCGACCAAGCCCCTGGCCAATGGCCGCGATCTGGCCCGCGCCTATTCGCCCGGTGTGGCCGAAGCCAGCCTTGAAATCCATGCCGATCCGGCCACGGCCAGCCGCTATACCGCGCGCGGCAATCTGGTGGCGGTGGTCACCAATGGCACCGCCGTTCTGGGGCTTGGCAATATCGGCGCGGCTGCGGCCAAACCGGTGATGGAGGGCAAGGCCGTTCTGTTCAAGAAATTCGCCAATATCGACTGTTTCGATATCGAGCTGAACGAAGCCGATCCCTATAAGCTGGCCGATATCATCTGCGCGCTGGAACCCACCTTTGGCGCCATCAACCTTGAGGATATCAAGGCCCCCGATTGTTTCATCGTCGAACAGATCTGCCGCGAACGCATGGCGATTCCGGTGTTTCACGATGATCAGCACGGCACCGCCATCGTGGTGGGCGCTGCGGCCACCAATGCCTTGCGCGTGGCGGGCAAGGCATTTGCCGATATCAAGGTGGTCAGCACGGGCGGCGGCGCGGCGGGGATTGCCTGTCTGAACATGCTGCTGAAACTGGGGGTGCGGCGCGAAAATGTGTGGCTGTGCGATCTTGACGGGCTGGTCTATGCGGGCCGCGCCGATACCACGGCGCAAAAGGCCGAATTTGCCCAGCCGGGCGGCCCGCGCAATCTGGCCGATGTGATCGATGGCGCGGATCTTTTTCTGGGTCTGTCCGGTCCCGGCGTGTTAACCCCCGATATGGTGGCGCGCATGGCGCCGCGCCCGATCGTCTTTGCGCTGGCCAATCCGACGCCCGAAATCATGCCGGATGATGTGCGCGCCGTGGTGCCCGATGCGATCATCGCGACCGGCCGTAGCGATTTTCCCAATCAGGTCAACAATGTGCTGTGTTTTCCCTTTATCTTTCGCGGGGCGCTGGATGTGGGCGCGCGCGATATCAACGATGCGATGCAGCTTGCCTGTATCGACGCGCTGGCAGCCCTTGCCCGCAGTTCCACCAGCGCCGAGGCCGCCCAGGCCTATCAGGGCGAAAAGCTGTCCTTTGGCCCCGATTACCTGATCCCCAAGCCCTTTGATCCGCGCCTGATGGGGGTGATCGCCAGTGCCGTAGCCCGCGCAGCGATCGCCAGCGGCGTCGCCACAAGACCGCTAAGCGATATGCGCGCCTACAAGGAACAGCTTGATAGTTCGGTGTTCAAATCCGCGCTGATCATGCGCCCGGTCTTTGCCGCCGCAGCCCAGGCCAAGCGGCGCATCATCTTTGCCGAAGGCGAAGATCCCCGCGTGCTGCATGCCGCCTATGCGATGATCGAGGAAACCACCGACCGGCCCATTCTGATCGGCCGGCCCGATGTGATCATGACCCGCGCGGGGCGCGCCGGCCTGCCGTTGCGCGAGGATGATATCGATATCGTCAATCCCGAACAGGATGCGCGTTTTCGCGAGTATTGGCAAAGCTATCACGCAATCATGGCCCGCAAGGGCGTGACCCCCGATATCGCGCGCACCACGATGCGCACCAATACCACCGCCATTGCCGCCGTCATGGTCGCCCGCGACGAGGCCGACAGCATGATCTGCGGCACGCAGGGCGAATACCTGTCGCATCTGACGCTGATCCGGCAGATACTCGGGCGCGACGGGCTGCATCCGGTCGGCGCGCTCAGCCTGATCATCTTGCAAGACGGGCCGCTTTTTATCGCCGATACCCATGTGCATGCCGAACCCACCCCCGCGCAGATCGCCGAAACCGTCATCGCTGCCGCGCGCCACGTGAAACGCTTTGGCCTTGTGCCGCAGATTGCGCTGTGCAGTTCGTCGCAATTCGGCAATCTCGATTGCGATACGGGCCAGCGGATGCGCGCCGCGCTTGAGATCCTCGATGCCATGCCGCTCGATTTCGCATATGAGGGCGAAATGCATATCGACAGCGCGCTTTCGCCCGAACATCGCGACCGGATTTTTCCGCATGGGCGGCTGAACGGCCCGGCGAATGTGCTGGTCTTTGCCAATACCGATGCGGCCTCGGGCGTGCGCAACATCCTGAAAATGAAGGCCGGCGGGCTGGAAGTGGGGCCGTTGCTGATGGGGATGGGTAATCGCGCCCATATCGTCACATCATCGATCACCGCGCGCGGGCTTTTGAACATGTCGGCCATCGCCGGCACGCCGGTTGCCCATTACGGCTGACAACTGCCGCTTGCCACGATCCGCCTATCCCCCCAAGATGCACCAAACATCAGGAGCCCCGCATGACGAGTTTTGACGAAATCTATTCCGGGTGGCAGCAAGATCCCGAAGCTTTCTGGATCAATGCCGCGCAGGCCATCGATTGGGATCGCGCCCCCAGCAAGGCCCTGTTTGGCGAAAATGCCCCCCATTACGAATGGTTTTCCGATGGGCTGGTCAATACCTGCCACAATGCGGTGGATCGGCATGTGGATGCGGGCCATGGCGCCCGCACCGCGATCATTTATGACAGCCCCGTCACCGGCACCAAGCGCCAGATCAGCTACGGCGAATTGCGCGATAACGTGGCACGTCTTGCTGGTGCTTTGCGCGCGCAAGGCGTGGCCAAGGGTGACCGCGTGATCATCTATATGCCGATGGTGCCCGAAGCGGTCGAGGCGATGCTTGCCTGCGCGCGGCTCGGGGCGATCCATTCGGTCGTGTTCGGCGGATTTGCCGCGAACGAGCTGGCCGTGCGGATCGATGACGCCCAGCCCAAGGCGATCATCGCGGCGTCCTGCGGGGTCGAGCCCAGCCGGATCATCCATTACAAACCCCTGTTGGACGAGGCCGTCACCATGGCCAGCCACAAACCCGATTTCTGTGTGATCCTGCAGCGCCCACAGGAAATTGCCACGCTGATCGAGGGGCGCGATCTCGACTGGCACGCATTCCAGCAAGATGCCGCCCCCGCCGAATGTGTGCCCGTCGAAGGCAATCATCCCGCCTATATCCTTTATACATCGGGCACCACCGGCCAGCCGAAGGGCGTGATCCGACATACCGGTGGCCATCTGGTCGCGCTGAACTGGACCATGCGCAATATCTATGACGTGGCGCCCGGTGATGTGTTCTGGGCGGCATCCGATGTGGGCTGGGTCGTGGGCCATTCCTATATCTGTTACGGGCCGCTGATCCATGGCAACACCACCGTGATCTACGAAGGCAAACCCGTGGGCACCCCCGATGCCGGGGCTTTTTGGCGGATGATCGAGGAATATCGTATCAAGGTGCTGTTTACCGCCCCAACCGCTTTTCGTGCGATCAAACGCGATGATCCCAAAGGCACGCTGATCGGCGATTACGACCTTGGCAGCCTCAGCGCGCTGTTTCTGGCCGGCGAACGCGCCGATCCTGATACGGTCGAATGGGCGCAGCAAAAGCTGGGTGTGCCGGTGATCGACCATTGGTGGCAGACCGAAACCGGCTGGGCCATCGCGGCCAATCCGCTGGGGATCGAGCCCCTGCCGGTCAAGATCGGCAGCCCGACCCGCGCGATGCCCGGCTATGCGATTGAAATCCTTGACGACGAAGGCCATTGCGTCGGCGCCAATGAACTCGGCGCGATTGCCATTCGCCTGCCGATGCCGCCGGGCACACTTGCGGGCCTGTGGAACGCCAGAGACCGGTTTGAGAAAAGCTATCTGGCGCATTTCCCCGGCTATTATGAGACTGGCGATGCCGGGATGATCGACGAAGACGGCTATCTCTATATCATGGCGCGCACCGATGATGTGATCAACGTTGCCGGCCACCGGCTTTCGACCGGCGCGATCGAAGAGGTGCTGGCAAGCCATCCCGATGTGGCCGAATGCGCCGTGATCGGGGTGGCCGATGCGCTCAAGGGGCAGGTGCCGTTGGGGTTTTTGTGCCTCAATGCAGGAACCGATCGCCTCGAGGCCGATATCGTTGCCGAAGTGGTGGCCATGGTGCGCAGCCGCATCGGGCCGGTCGCCGATTTCAAATCCGCTGTGGTGGTTGACCGGCTGCCCAAGACCCGTTCGGGCAAAATCCTGCGCGCCACCATGGTCAAGATCGCGAATAGCGAACCCTTCAAATCGCCCGCGACCATTGATGATCCCGCGATCCTCGATGAAATCCGCCTGGCCTTGCAGTCGCTGGGCTATGCCAAAAGTTAAAATTTTAGTAACTCGGGTTAACCAAATGGTTGGTTTGCGCGAATTTTTGTGAAATGGACTGGCGAGCGTAATCATTCATAAACAACCATGTGTTGATAAAGCAGCACATGGAGAATGATTATGCGCATTGGTCGGGTGTTGTGATGAGTGATAAAGTAATTAGTAAGCCCGCCATGCAGGCGGCAGCGACTTTGGATATATCCGGGTCGGTGCCGCCGTCCTTGATCTTGCTGATCGATGCCGATGCCGATCAGGCGCAGGCCCATGCAACGGCGCTGCGGGCGGCGGGCCACTCGGTCGTGGTTTTCAACACGGCCGCGCAAGCGCGCGCCCATATGGCCCGTCACGCGCCCCGGATCGTCGTGCTGAATCTGCGCGCCGATGATGCGGCGCCGCGCGCGCTTTTTGCCGATATCCGCGCCGGTTGGCCCGATGCCCGGATCATCGTCACCGCCGCGCGCGATGCGCAACCGCAGGCGATCGATGCCATGCGCGCCGGTGCCGGTGATTTCCTGATCGAACCCTTTGCCCCTGCGCTGCTGGTGCGGGTGCTGCACAGGGCGCTGGTCGGGCAAAAGGCCGACATCACATCCGGCCCGATTGGCAAGCTGATCAACCCCAGCATCATCGTCGGGGCCGCCTATGAACCGGCGCGTGTCATCGCCAATTCAACGGGCAGCGTGTTTTTGACCGGGGAATGCGCCACCGGCAAGGAAACCTGTGCCGAGCTGATCCATACCCTGTCGCCCCACGCCGATGGCCCATTCGTCACGCTGGATCTGTCCACGCTGACGCCCGAATTCATCCGAAACGAACTGGATTCGCGGCCCGGCAGCCCGCCGCCCTTGCTGTGCCGCGCCGATGGCGGCACGCTGTTTCTCAAGGAAATCGCGGCGCTTGATCCGGCGTTGCAGGGAATGCTGCTGCGCGCCCTGCATAGCGCGGCCAACGCAGGCGGCATCCGCGTGATCACCGCCATGTCACGCGATCCGCAAAGCGCGATCCGCGCCGGTCAATTGCGGGCTGATCTCTTTTATCATCTTAATGTCTTGCCCCTTCATCTGCCGCCGTTACGGGCGCGCAAATCCGATCTGGGCGATATGGCCGATTCGATGCTGGTGCGTCTGGCGCTGCGCGAAGGCAAGACGATCCCACATCTCGCCCCGGATTTGCGCGACACGCTGCGCCAACATGACTGGCCCGGCAACCTCCGGCAATTGTTGAATGTTTTGTGGCATATGGTCGTGGTTTCCGACGCGCCGGTGCTGGATCGCGGCGCCCTGCAACCCGATTTCAGCGCGCCCCCCGCCGTCGATGCCACCATTTCCTATGACGACGCCATCCGCAGGCTGCGCGGGCATGATCTGGGCCGGATCGAGCGTCACCTGATCGAACAGACGATTGCGGCGGAAAATGGCTCGGTCCCGCTGGCGGCGCGTCAGCTTGGCGTGGCCCCTTCGACGCTTTATCGCAAGATCAGCGCCTGGGGCGCGGTCAAATCCGCCTAGACGAATTGTTCGCGGATCAACCGTTCCTCAAGCCCATGACCGGGATCGAACAAAATCCGGTGCGAGACCGTCGGTTTCGACACGATTTCTACCGCGATCACATCGCGCACCGAACGGCCATCGGCATCGGCCATCACCGGGCGCTTGTCGGGTTCCAGCACGTCAAAGCGCACCGTGGCGGTGTTGGGCAACAACGCCCCGCGCCAGCGCCGGGGCCGAAACGCCGCCACCGCCGTCAACGCCAGCACATCCGCCCCGATCGGCAGGATCGGCCCATGTGCGGAATAATTATATGCCGTCGATCCCGCCGGCGTGGATAGCAGCGCCCCATCGCAAACCAGCGCATCCATACGCACCGTGCCATCCACCGAAATCTGCAATTTGGCCGCCTGGGGGCCCGCGCGCAGGATCGAGACCTCATTGATCGCAAGCCCGGTATGCACGCTTCCATCCGATGAAAATGCCTTCATTTCCAATGGATTGATCACTTCCTCCTCAGCCACGGCCAACCGCTGATCCAGATCGTCTTCGCTATATTCATTCATCAAAAAGCCGATCGTGCCGCAATTCATCCCATAAACCGGAATATCCAGATCCATCGTCGCATGCAGCGTTTCCAGCATGAACCCATCCCCGCCCAAGGCCACGATCACGTCAGCCTCGGTCATATCGGCATTGCCATACCGCGCCGAAAGATTGGCAAGCGCCGTGGTCGCAACCTCGGTCCCGTTGGCGGCAAAAGCTATTCTTCGTCTTGGCATGTCGCACCTCCCCCTTCCCCAAGCAGTTTGGGCACAATGGGATTAACAAATCCCGCCTCAAAGTTCACGCGGCATTTACCCTGCCCGGTTTTCAACAAGATTATGCATGAAACGAGGCTTCCCCCCATTCGCCGCTTTGGCTAAACATCGCCCAACGCTGCCCTAACCGGAGACCTCCGAATGACCGCCAATTCCCGCGATTCCGGCTTTTTCACCGAGCCCCTGTCCGCCCGCGACCCCGAGATTTTTACCGCCGTCACCCAGGAACTGGGCCGTCAGCGCGACGAAATCGAACTGATCGCCTCGGAAAACATCGTCTCGCGCGCCGTGCTTGAGGCTCAGGGTTCGGTGCTGACCAATAAATATGCCGAAGGCTATCCGGGCAAGCGCTATTACGGCGGCTGCCAATTCGTCGATATTGCCGAAAATCTGGCGATTGAACGCGCCAAGGCGCTGTTTGGCTGTGAATTTGCCAATGTGCAGCCCAATTCCGGCAGCCAGATGAATCAGGCTGTCTTTCTGGCGCTACTGCAGCCGGGCGATACTTTCATGGGGCTGGATTTGAATGCCGGCGGCCACCTGACCCATGGTTCGCCCGTCAATATGTCGGGCAAATGGTTCAATGTCGTGTCCTACGGCGTGCGCACGCAAGATCAGCATCTGGATATGGACGATGTGCGCGCCAAGGCCCTGGAACATCGCCCCAAATTGATCGTGGCCGGTGGCACCGCCTATAGCCGCGTCTGGGATTGGGCGGCGTTTCGCGCCATCGCCGACGAAGTGGGCGCTTATCTGATGGTCGATATGGCGCATATTGCCGGGCTTGTTGCCGGTGGCCAGCATCCCTCGCCGCTACCGCATGCCGATGTGGTCACCACGACCACGCATAAATCGCTGCGCGGCCCGCGTGGCGGCATGATCCTGACCAATAACGCTGAAATCGCCAAAAAGGTGAATTCCGCGGTATTCCCCGGGTTGCAAGGCGGCCCGCTGATGCATGTTATCGCCGCCAAAGCCGTTGCCTTTGGCGAAGCGTTGCGCCCCGAATTCAAGGATTACGCCGCCCAGGTGGTCAAAAACGCCCAGGCGCTGGCCGATCAACTGATGAAAGGCGGCATCGATATCGTATCGGGCGGCACGGATAATCACCTTTGCCTTGCCGATCTGCGGCCCAAAGGGGTGACCGGCAAAGCCGCCGAAGCCGCGCTTGGCCGCGCGCATATCACCTGCAACAAGAACGGCATTCCCTTTGACCCCGAAAAACCCTTCGTGACCAGCGGCGTGCGCCTTGGCACCCCCGCAGGCACCACCCGCGGTTTCACCGAGGCCGAATTCCGCCAGATTGCCGATTGGATTGTCGAGGTGATCGATGGCCTTGCCGCCAATGGCGACGAGGGCAATGCCGCGATCGAAGCCAGCGTCAAGGCGCGCGTCGCCCAATTGTGCGCCGATTTCCCGATCTATCCGGGCATGTAGGCAAAGCCGGATAAGTGCAAATTTGCGGCGCCATGGGGCTTCTCATGGCGCCGTTTTGTTGCAATTGTGCTGGCACAGGTTAGCAAAGGATGGGTCATGTTGCACAGGATTGTCACGGGCAGCCCCAGCGCCCTGCCGCCGCTGTTGATCGTGCACGGGCTGTTTGGCTCGGCCCGCAACTGGGGCGCGATCGCGCGGCGCATGTCCGAAGATCGCCAGGTGATCACCGTCGATATGCGCAACCACGGCGCGAGCCCGCATCTGCCCAGCCACAGCTATGCCGACCTGGCCGATGATCTGGCCGAAACCATTCGCGATCTGGGCATCATCCCCGATATTGTCGGCCATTCCATGGGCGGCAAAGCGGCAATGTTGCTGGCCCTGCGCGAACCCGCCCTGCTGCGCCGGCTGGTGGTGGCCGATATCGCGCCCGTGGCCTATTCCCATAGCCAATCCCACCTGATCGACGCGATGCGCAACCTTGATCTGACCGGGATCGCGCGGCGCTCGCAGGCGGATGCACGTCTGGCTGCTGATATCGAATCGTCCCAGGTGCGGGCGTTTTTGCTGCAATCGCTTGATCTAGACGCTGGCAAATGGCTGCTTAACCTTGATGTGCTTGACGCCGCCATGGCCGATATCACCGGCTGGCCCGAGGTATCGGGCCAGTTCGACGGGCCGGTGCTGTTTTTGTCGGGTGGCGAAAGCGATTATGTCAAATCCGGGCATCGCCCCGCCATCAAGGCCCTGTTCCCGCAGGCAAAATTCGCGCGCCTTCCCGGCACCGGCCATTGGCTGCATGCCGAAAAGCCGCAGGAATTCGTGGCAACATTGCGCGTCTTTCTGGGCTAGAGGCAGAGATACAGATGTTCATGCACGTAATTGGGCAGCGCCCGCGACGAGGCATATTCAGCCCGTTTGTTGCCGATGCCACAAATCCGTGACGCTTCGGCCAAGGTCGATTCGCGCGGTTCCGGGGTGAACATATCCGTCTGGATTTTCACGCTGGCACCATTGTAATCCGACACCAGCGGCTTGGTTTGCAGATCGGTGCACCCCGCGAGCAGGCCGAAAATCATCATTACGCTTAAGAATTTTTTCATCACTTGTCCGATACAGATCAACAGGCAGTGCACCTGTTGTGCATCCAAAAGGATTAACAAAGTGATAACGGTCTTGGTTTTTTGGGGAATTATCGCGCGGACGGCCCGCCCCCGGCCTCTGCGGGCCGGGGCGCGATCATTCCATTTTCAGCGCGCTGATAAAGGCGTCCTGGGGGATTTCCACCTTGCCGAACTGGCGCATTTTCTTTTTGCCGGCCTTTTGCTTGTCCAGCAGCTTGCGCTTGCGCGAGGCATCGCCGCCATAGCATTTGGCCGTCACATCCTTGCGCAGTGCGGCGATGGTTTCGCGCGCGATCACCCGCCCGCCAATCGCCGCCTGAACCGGGATCTTGAACATGTGCCGCGGGATCAGATCCTTGAGCTTTTCACACATCACCCGCCCGCGCGATTCGGCACGGTCGCGGTGCACCATGATCGACAGCGCATCGACCGGTTCGTCATTCACCAGAATCTGCATCTTGACCAGATGGTCTTCGCGGTAACCTTCAAGCTGGTAGTCAAAGCTTGCGTAACCTTTGGTCACCGATTTCAGCCGGTCATAGAAATCGAACACGACCTCGGCCAGCGGCAGGTCGTACACCACCATCGCCCGCGTGCCCGCATAGGTCAGATCCAGTTGAATCCCGCGCCGGTCCTGACACAGTTTCAGCACATCGCCCAGATAATCATCGGGCACCAGAATCGTCGCCTTGATCCGGGGTTCTTCGATGTGATCGACATAGGTCAGATCAGGCATATCGGCGGGGTTGTGCAATTCGCGCATCGTGCCATCGCGCATATGCACGTGATAAACCACCGAAGGCGCAGTGGTGATCAGGTCGATGTCATATTCGCGCTCCAGCCGGTCGCGAATCACCTCAAGATGCAAAAGCCCCAGAAAACCGCAGCGGAAACCAAAGCCCAGCGCCGCGGATGTTTCCATCTCGAAGCTGAAAGAGGCGTCATTCAGGGCCAGCTTTTCGATCGCTTCGCGCAATGCCTCGAATTCGGCGGCATCGACGGGGAACAGACCACAAAACACCACCGGCTGCGCGGGTTTGAACCCCGGCAGCGGCGTCGCGCAGGGTTTTTTCTCATGCGTGATCGTGTCACCCACCCGCGTGTCGCGCACCTGTTTGATCGACCCGGTGAAAATCCCGATCTCGCCCGGCCCGAGTTCCGCGATATCGGTCATCTGCGGCTTCAACACCGCCAGTTTATCAACATTATAGGTGGCGCCGGTCTGCATCATCTTGATCCGCTCACCCTTGCGGATCGCGCCATCCATGACGCGAATCATGACCACGACGCCCAGATAGGCGTCATACCAGCTATCGACCAGCATCGCCTTGAGCGGCGCATCGCGCGTGCCCGTGGGCGCGGGCAGGCGGGTGACGATCGCCTCAAGCACGTCGGGAATGCCAAGGCCGGTTTTCGCCGAGATCAGCACCGCTTCGGATGCATCGATGCCGATCACATCTTCGATCTGTTCTTGCACCTGTGCGGGTTCGGCCGCCGGCAGATCAACCTTGTTCAACACCGGCACGATTTCATGGCCCGCATCAATCGCCTGATAGACATTGGCAAGCGTCTGCGCCTCGACCCCCTGGGTTGCATCGACGACCAGCAGCGATCCTTCGACCGCGCGCATCGAACGCGACACTTCATAGGCGAAATCGACGTGGCCGGGCGTGTCGATCAGGTTCAGAATATAGGTCTGGCCATCACGCGCCGGATATTCGATTCGCACCGAGTTGGCCTTGATCGTGATACCGCGCTCGCGCTCGATATCCATACTGTCCAGCATTTGCGCCTTCATATCCCGTTCGGCCACCGTGCCGGTCAGCTGGATCAGCCGATCGGCAAGCGTGGATTTCCCGTGGTCAATATGGGCGACGATCGAAAAATTGCGGATGTTTCTGAGCTCGGTCATAGGGCGGATATGATGGGGATTCGCGCATTGGTCAAGGTGGCTTGCAACACGGCCCCATACCGGGCCGCGCGGCTTTTTGCCCGACGCGCCATATAGGGGGGCCCGGCCGCCCGGCCCCATATGTTGCGAATTGAATTTTTCGCGCAAATCGGCTAGTGATTCAGGATCGAGCAACCATGACAGGGCAAACTGCGCAACAAGCAGGCCCCTTGTGGAATGAGGCAGAAAATGAAGAAAACCCTGATAATCGCCGCGCTGATGGCCGCGATGGCGCCCGCAGCCTATGCCGGCCCGATTGAAAACGCCTGTATGCGATCGGATCGCGCCGGGGCTAACCGCGCCTTGTGCGGCTGTATCCAACAGGTTGCGGATATGACCCTGTCACGCGGAGATCAGCGCACCGCCGCGCGGTTTTTCAAGGATCCGCAGCGTGCGCAGGATATGCGCCAATCGGGTTCCGAGCGGCATTCGGCCTTTTGGCGCAAATATACCGCCTTTGGCAGCACCGCCGAACAATTCTGCAGCTAATCCGCGCTGGGCAGCCTGCCCGGCCGGGCACCCGATATCGAAACGAAAATAGCCCCACCGGAAACCGGCGGGGCCATGATCGGCAATATATCGAAAAACTTAGGCGGTGGCCTGAGCCTTGACGATTTCTTTCTTGATTTTCAGGGCATTCGACGAAAGCTCTTCGTCGCGCGCCTTGGCAAGATAGGCATCCAGCCCGCCACGGTGATCGACCGAGCGCAGCGCCGCAGCCGAGATGCGCAGCTTTACCGGACGGCCCAGCGTTTCCGACATCAGCGACACATCATTCAAGTTCGGCAGAAACCGACGCTTGGTCTTGTTGTTGGCGTGGCTGACATTATTGCCAGACATGGGGCCTTTTCCAGTCAGTTCGCAACGGCGCGACATGTTTCGCTCCTTCGTTTCGCCTTGGTCTTTGCAGACAAATTCAACATATAGGGCGCACCACGGGGGCACCCTGAATTCCATCTGGCGCTGATAAGTCGTATTTACGGGATCGTCAAGCGATTCAACTCATGATCGGGCGCGGATCAGCGCCAGGGCCTGTTCCACCGCGGCGGATGGCGCCATATCGCCCTGGGCCACCGCCACACCCAGCCCGTCAACCGAATCGCGCAGGGGCCCCGGGCGGGTAATCTGCGCCAAAAGCGCGTGGCGCAATTCATCCTCGAACCAGTGGCGGGCCTGATTTGCCCGACGCGCCGCCCAATGGCCATGATCGCGCCGCCAGCCGGCCAGGGTCGAGATTTCCTGCCAGACGGTTTCCAGACCCGATTCCTCCAGCGCCGATACTGTCAGCGCCTTGGGAAATTCTGGCGGATCATAGGGCCGCTTGCGCAAAAGCCGCAGCGCCCCGGCGTAATCGGCGCAGGTGCGTATGGCCGTGGCTTTCAGATCGCCATCGGCCTTGTTCACCAAAATGATATCGGCAATTTCCATGATCCCGCGCTTGACGCCCTGCAATTCGTCCCCGCCCGCAGGCGCCAGCAGCAGCACGAACAGATCCGACATATCGGCCACCATGGTTTCCGATTGCCCGACGCCGACCGTTTCGATCAACACCACGTCGAAACCCGCCGCCTCGCATAATGCCACCGCTTCGCGCGTGCGCCGGGCGACGCCGCCTAGCTCGGATTGCGAGGGCGAAGGCCGGATATAGGCCCGCGGATCGCGGCTTAGCCGCTCCATCCGGGTTTTATCGCCCAGAATCGATCCCCCCGTGCGCGCCGAACTGGGATCGATCGCCAGAACCGCGATTCGCAGCCCCAGACCCGTCAGAAACATGCCAAATGATTCGATAAAGGTGGATTTCCCCACCCCCGGCGTGCCCGACAACCCGATGCGCAGGGCCTCGCGCCCGCTTTTGCCCACGCGCGCCAGCAAATCCGCCGCCATGGCGCGATGATCCGCGCGCCGGCTTTCGATCAATGTGATGGCGCGCGCCAATGCGCGCCGTTCGCCCGCCATCAACCGGGTGGCCAGATCATCTACATCCATTCGGCGCCTCCTTGTCGTGGTCTCTCATGCCCCGGATGCGCATATCTTGTCCACCCGGCCACTGGAACCGCGCGCCGCTTTGCTCGATAAGGTCGCCATGAAGCTGCCCATCGATGCCGTCCTGCCCGATCTGCTCCGCGCGCTTGAACACGCGGGGCGTGCCGTGCTGCAGGCCCCGCCCGGCGCGGGCAAGACCACGCGCGTGCCGCTGGCGATGCTGGCGGCGGGGCGGATTTCGGGACGCATCGTGATGCTGGAGCCGCGCCGTCTGGCCGCGCGCGCCGCGGCCGAGCGGATGGCCGCAAGCCTGCGCGAACCGGTTGGCGCCACCGTTGGCTATCGGGTCCGGGGCGATGCCCGGACCGGCCCCGATACCCGCATCGAGGTGGTGACCGAAGGCATTCTGACCCGAATGATTCAATCCGACCCGGAACTGCGCGGCATCGGCGCGGTAATTTTTGATGAATTTCATGAACGATCCCTGCATGCCGATCTGGGCCTTGCCCTGACGTGGGAGGTGCGCGGGGCGCTGCGCGAGGATCTGGTGGTTGTGGTCATGTCTGCCACGCTTGATGCCGCGCCGGTGGCCGCGATGCTGGGCGATGCGCCGATCGTCACCGCCGAGGGGCGCGCCTATCCGGTGGACACCCGCTGGCTGCCCCGGCCCCTGCCACAGGGCGCCCGGTTTGATGTGGCGATGGCCGATCTGATCGTGCAGGCAGCGGGCGATTCCACCGGGGGGATATTGGCATTTTTGCCCGGCGAGGGCGAGATTCGCCGCACGCAGGCTGCCCTTGCCGGCAGGCTTGGCCCCGATTGCATGATCGCGCCCCTTTTTGGCGCGATGGAGCTTGCCGCCCAACGCGCCGCCATCGCCCCCGCCCCCGCCGGGCTGCGCAAGATCGTGCTGGCCACCGCGATTGCCGAAACATCGCTGACGATCGAGGATATCCGCATCGTGGTGGATGGCGGCCGGGCCCGGCGCGCGCGGTTTGATCCAGGTTCGGGCATGTCGCGGCTGATCACCGAACGCGTAACCCGCGCCGAGGCCGAACAACGCCGCGGCCGCGCCGGGCGTGTGGCCGCGGGCATCTGTTACCGGCTTTGGACGCGGGGCGAGGAAGGCGGGCTTGCCCCCTATCCCCCCGCTGAAATCGAAGCCGCCGATCTAACCGGGTTGGCGCTGGAACTGGCGTTGTGGGGGGCGGCCAGTCCCGGCGATCTGGCGCTGCTCAGCCCGCCGAACCCCGGCGCCTATGCACAGGCGCAGGCCCTGTTGCGCGATCTGGGGGCGCTGGATGATCGCGGCCGCATTACCGCCCACGGGAAACGGCTGGCCGCGCTGCCGCTGCATCCGCGTCTGGCGCATATGCGCGAAATCGCCGGGCCGCAGGCCGCCACTTTGGCCGCCCTTTTGGCCGAACGCGATCCTTTGGGCCGCGGCGCGCCCGCCGATCTGTTGTTGCGGCTTGATGCCGTGGCCCATCCCGCGCGCCATAATGCCAACCGCGCCACGATTGAACGCATCCGGGCTGATGCCCGGCGTTTCGCCGCAGGCCCCGCCCGGCCCGCACTTGGCCCGGCCGCGATGGTGGCGCTGGCCTATCCCGACCGCATCGGCCTGCGCCGCGCGGGTGATGCGCCGCGTTTCGTGCTGGCAAATGGCAAGGGCGCGGTGATCGATGCCGCCGATCCGCTGGCAGGCGCACGGCTGATCGTGGCCTGCGATCTGGATGGCGATATGCGCGAGGCCCGTATCCGCCAGGCGATCGCGCTAAGCGATGCCGAATTGCACGCGCTTTATGCGGATCAGATTCACTGGGTCGAACATTGCACCTGGTCGCGGCGCGAACGCCGGGTTCTGGCGGTGCAGCATCAGCGTTTCGGGGCGCTGGTGCTTGACCAACGCCCATGGAAAGGCGCAAGCGACGATACCATCGCCCGCGCCGCACTCGATGGGCTGCGCGATATCGGGTTGACGCTGGATGGGGGGGCGGCGCTTTTTCGGGCGCGCGTGATGCTTGCACGCGCGGGCGGCGCCGATCTGCCCGATATGTCGGATGACGCGCTGCTTGCGGGGCTTGAGGATTGGCTGCTGCCCCATATCGGCCCCCTGCGGACCGAGGCACAGTTGCGCGCATTTGATCCCGACCCCGCCTTGCGCGCCATGCTAAGCTGGGATCAGACCGCGATGCTGGACCGCGACATGCCCGCGCATTTCACATCGCCCATGGGGCGGCGCATTGCCATCGATTATTCCGGCGATCATCCCACGATCACCGCGCGGTTACAGGAAATGTTCGGCCTCACCACCCATCCGACCGTGGGGCCGGCGCGGCTGCCGCTGCGGATCATCCTGACATCGCCCGCGCAGCGGCCGCTGCAAACGACGATGGATCTGCCCGGCTTCTGGCGCAGCTCTTACGCCGATGTGCGCAAGGAAATGCGCGGCCGCTATCCCCGCCACCCCTGGCCCGAAGATCCGACCGAAGCCGCGCCCACATTGCGCGCAAAACCGCGCGGAACGGGTGAGAAATAGGCCCAAACCTATTGAAATTTACGGTATTTTCACCTATTTAGAGCGTTATAAGAAAAAATGACCGTTTGGCAGGGCTATGAACCAGATTTTCAAAACGACATGGGAAGAATTCATTGAACCATTCTGGCGCCGTCCGCCGGAACGGCAGGTGGCGGCGCTGTGCTATCGCGGCGATGCGGGGGATCGTGAAATCCTGCTGGTGACGTCGCGCGGGTCGGGGCGCTGGATTTTGCCCAAAGGCTGGCATGACGATGCAACCATCCCCCCCCATCAAGCCGCCGCGATCGAGGCATGGGAAGAAGCGGGCGTAGCCAAGGGCGATGTGGACCCCCGGCCGCTGGGCCGGTTCGATTATCGCAAACTGCTGGATAACGGCCTGATCACCCCGCTTGAGGCGACTGTTTTCCCGCTCAAGGTGCGCAAGCTAGCCGATAATTTTCCCGAACGCGCCGAACGCAAGCGCAAATGGGTCAAACCCGAAATGGCGATCAAAATGGTGAGCGAACCCGGCCTGCGCCGGATCATTCGGCGTGCCGAAATCCATTCGGACAAATAGCGCCGCGCAGACATCCGACATATTGATCTTGGCCGCTTGGGCGGTTAGCCCGTGCACAGTGTTCAGCGCGCCAAAGGAACTGCCACGTGACCGATCAGAAAAATCAGTGGAAAACGCTGGACAAAGACCTGCGCCGGATCGGTCAGCTTGAATATGCGACGCAATATGTGGGCCGTCCGCTGGTGGGATTTGGCGTGGCGCTGGCCTTTATCGTGCTGGCGGCGGCGGTTGCGGCGATCTTTATGGGTTGGACGGAATCGGGGGTAATCGTCATCGCGGCGGCGGCCTTTGGCGCCTATATGGCGATCAATATCGGCGCCAATGACGTGGCCAACAACATGGGCCCCGCCGTGGGGGCCAATGCGCTGACGCTGGGCGGCGCGATCGTCATTGCCGCAATCTTTGAAAGCGCGGGCGCGCTTTTGGCGGGCGGCGATGTGGTCGCGACCATTTCCACCGGGATCATCGCACCCGATGCGGTGGGGGATACACGGCTTTTTGTCTGGGCGATGATGGCGGCGCTGATCAGCTCGGCGCTGTGGATCAACCTTGCGACATGGATCGGCGCGCCGGTATCGACCACGCATGCGGTTGTGGGCGGGGTGCTGGGCGCGGGCATCGTGGCGGCGGGCTTTGCGGCGGTCAACTGGCCCTCGATCGGGGCGATTGCGGCAAGCTGGGTGATTTCGCCCGTGCTGGGCGGCGTGATCGCGGCCGGTTTTCTGGCCTTCATCAAATCGCGCATCATTTACCGCGACGATAAAATCGCGGCCGCACGCGTCTGGGTGCCGGTGCTGATCGGGATCATGATGGGCGCATTCGCCACATATCTGTCGATCAAGGGGTTAAGCCGGGTGATGTCAATCGGCCTGATGAACGCCCTGTTGATTGGTCTGGTGATCGGGGCGGCCTCCTATGCGGTCTCCTCCCCCATCGTGCGGCGCCAATCGCGGGAACTGGAAAACCGCAATCGTTCATTGAAAAAGCTGTTTGCCATCCCGCTGGTGATTTCGGCGGCGCTGTTGTCGTTCGCGCATGGGGCCAATGATGTGGCCAATGCCGTGGGGCCGCTGGCGGCGATCGTCCATGCGACGCAATCGGGCGATATTGGCGCAAGCGTGGCCATTCCCACCTGGGTCATGGTGATCGGCGCTTTCGGAATTACGTTCGGGCTGGTGCTGTTCGGGCCGAAACTGATCCGCATGGTCGGCAGCCAGATCACCAAGCTGAACCCGATGCGCGCCTATTGCGTATCGCTTTCGGCGGCAATCACCGTGATCGTGGCAAGCTGGCTGGGCCTGCCTGTCTCATCCACCCATATCGCCGTGGGTGCGGTATTCGGCGTGGGCTTTTTCCGCGAATGGGATGCCGAGCGGCGCGCGCGAAACAATGCCGCCAAGCCCAACAGCAAACCCCGGCTTGCCCCCGAAGAACGTCAGCGCCGCAAATTGGTGCGCCGGTCGCATTTCATGACAATCATCGCCGCATGGATCATCACCGTGCCCGCCACTGCGGGCCTGTCGGCGCTGGTCTTTTTCGGGCTGAGCACGTTTCTGGCCTGAGGCTCATACCCTGAGGCTCATACCCCCAGACACCACCGCATGATCGCCTTTTGCGCATGCAAACGGTTTTCGGCCTCGTCAAAAACAACCGATTGCGGGCCGTCCATCACATCACTTGTGACCTCTTCGCCCCGATGCGCGGGCAGGCAGTGCATAAACAGCGCATCCGGCCCGGCGCTGGCCATCAGCGCGGCGTTCACCTGATAGGGGCGCAGCAGATTGTGCCGCCGTTCGCGTGCGGATTGCACGTCATGCATGGAAATCCAGGTATCGGTAACCACCAGATCCGCCCCCTGCACGGCCTTGTGCGGATCGCGCTCGATGTCAACGCGCACCCCTTTGGCAACGGCTTCTTCGACAAACACCCGTTCGGGATCAAGCGCCGCAGGCCCGGTATAGGTGAAATCAAAGCCGAACTGCCCCGCCGCATGGATGAACGAGGCGCAGACATTGTTGCCATCCCCTGTCCAGACCACCTTGCGCCCGGCGATCGGGCCGCGATGTTCCTCATATGTCTGGATATCGGCCATGATCTGGCAGGGGTGGCTGCGGTTGGTCAGCCCGTTGATCACCGGCACGCTGGCATATTCGGCCATTTCATGCAGCGTGGCTTCGTCAAAGGTGCGCAGCATGATCAGATCGACATAGCGCGACAGAACGCGGGCCGTATCGGCGATGGTTTCGCCATGCCCCAGTTGCATGTCATTGCCCGACAAAACCATCGTCTGCCCGCCCATCTGGCGCACACCCACGTCAAAGCTGACGCGGGTGCGGGTCGAGGGTTTTTCAAAGATCAGCGCCACCATGCGCCCCGCCAGCGGTTCGCTGTCATCGGGCGCGCCGCGCGGGCGGCTGGAACGCGCCGCTTTCATCGCCGCCGCATGGTCGATCATGGCGCGCAGATCCTCGGGCGCGGTGACGTTGATATCAATAAAATGCTTCATCAGATTGCTTTCCCCCCGGATGTCCGGGGTCGTCCCACTTTTCATACCGTTTAATGCCTGACAGGCGGTCAGCGGGCGCCGTTTTCCAGCGCCTGCGCCACGGTTTCAAGCCGGGCGACGGCCTCGGAGATCTCATCATCGCTGATGGTCAGCGCCGGCAGCAGGCGCACCACATTATCGGCCGCCCCCACCAGCAGGATCTGTTGGCGATAGCCTTCGGCGACGATCTCGGCCGGGTCGCGGCGGCATTTCAGCCCCAACATCAGGCCAATGCCGCGCACCTCTTGGAACAGATCGGGGTGGCTGGCCACCAGCCCTTCGAGCTTATGGCGAAACAGCCCCGCCTTGCGCCGGACATCATCCAGAAACCCCGGATCGGCCACGAAATCCATCACCCGCAGCGCCACCGCGCAGCCCAGCGGATTGCCGCCATAGGTGCTGCCATGCGTGCCCAGCGTCATGCCCGATGCGGCATCGGCCGTGGCAAGCACGCCGCCGATGGGAAAACCGCCGCCGATGCCCTTGGCCACCATCATGATATCGGGCGCGATCCCCGCCCATTCATGGGCAAAGAGCCGCCCGGTGCGGCCCATACCGCATTGCACCTCGTCAAGGATCAGCAAGATCCCGGCATCGTCGCACAGCGCCCGGATTGCGCGCAGATCCGCATCGGCCAGCGGCCGGATGCCGCCCTCGCCCTGCACGGGTTCCAGCAGGACGGCCGCGGTATTCGGGCCGATGGCATCCTTTAGCGCGGCGATATCGCCCCAGGGCAGATGCACGAAACCGGGCAGTAGCGGCGCAAAACCTTTGGTCATTTTCTCGCTGCCCGCAGCGGCGATACCGGCCGAAGAGCGGCCATGGAACGCGCCCTCAAAGGCGATGATTTCCACCCGTTCGGGCGCACCCTTTTCATACCAGTATTTGCGCGCCATTTTCACGGCCAATTCGCAAGCCTCGGTGCCGGAATTGGTGAAAAAACAGGTGTCGGCAAAGGTTTCGGCCACCAACCGGTCGGCCAGCGCCTGTTGCTGCGGGATGTGATAGAGGTTCGATACATGCCAAAGCGCCTGCGCCTGATCATGCAGCGCATCGATCAGCGCCGGATGGGCATGGCCCAGCGCATTCACGGCAATCCCCGCGCCCAGATCCAGGAATCGGCGCCCGTCCGCCTCGGTCAGCCAGCTTCCTTCGCCTTTGGTAAAGGAAAGCGGTGCGCGATTATAGGTCGGCAGAACAGAGGGGATCATGACATGGTCCTTTACGGAAATGATTGTCAATCCGTGCAACAGCCGCGCAGTCAAGTCAACAATGCGCAGGATTTCAGCGAAAATGAAAAGGCAACCTGTGCAAGGCGCGACACAGCCGCCCCGGCGTCACGATTTCAGCCGATAGCCGATGCGAAACCAATACCAGCACAGCCCCGTCACCAACAGGCACGATACGCCAAGCACCAACAGCCCCAGCGCCGGGGCGCTGTCGGACTGGCCGATGAAACCATAGCGCACCCCGTCGATCAGATAGAACACCGGGTTGTAATGGATGACCCCCTGCACCGCCGGCGGCAGCGCCTGCACCGAATAGAATGTGCCCGACAGAAAACTAAGTGGCGTGATGATGAAATTGGTGATCGCCGCCATCTGATCGAATTTATTGGCCAGAATCCCCGCCAATATCCCCAGCCCGCCGATAAAAATTGCCCCAAGCGCAACGAACAGCAACGCGATCAGCGGATGGGCCACCGTGATGCCCAGCGCCAGCGCCAGCGCCGCCCAGATCACCACGCCCACGACCAGCCCGCGCGCCAGCCCACCCGCGATGAACCCGATCACGAGTTCCAGCGGCGACAGCGGCGGCATCAGCGTATCAACGATATTGCCCTGCACCTTGGACACCATCAGCGAGGATGACGTATTCACGAAAGCGTTCTGGATCACCGTCATCGCCAGAATCCCCGGCGCAAGGAATTGCACGAAGGGCACGCCCATCACATCGCCGCGACTGGGGCCGATGGCCACCGCGAAAATCGCCATGAACAGCGCCGATGTCATCAAAGGTGCCAGAATTGTCTGGGTCCAGACCTCGGTAAAGCGCCGAATCTCGCGCCAGATCAGCGTATAGAACCCAAGCCAGTTAACCCTGCCGAATCGGCGTGTACCCATTGACGCCGGTGTTTCCATTCTATCTGACATATGCTAGATCCTTGCGTCCTGTTTCGTTACCGTGCCTTGTATCCTGTGTGCGCGTGATTAAAATAGGGATGATCAGTAAATCTTCGGGGTTGGCGGGCGCGAATGCCGTGTTCCGCCACCTTTGCATGAGGAGGACATCATGTCCTGGACAGACGAGCGCGTAGAGCTTCTAAAGAAGATGTGGGCCGAAGGCCAGTCGGCCAGCCAGATCGCCAAAGAGCTTGGCGGCGTCACGCGCAATGCCGTGATCGGCAAGGTGCACCGGCTTGGCCTGTCAAATCGTGCAGGCTCTGGCCCCGCGCCCGCACCGGCGGAACCCGCGCGCACGACGGCTGCCCCGCTCGAACCCCCGGCGGAACCCGAAACCATCGAGCCGGTGCAGGAAACCCCCGAACCGGCCCCCGCGCCAGAACCCGAACCCCAACGCCCCGCCGCCCCGGTCACGCCGCTGCGCCGCGCGATCATTCCGGCGGGCCAACCCCTGCCGCCGCAACCATCGGCCAATGAAATCAGCCCCGAAGCCCTGGCATCGGTGCGCGAGGTCGAAAAGACCGCCCGCAAGATCAGCCTGATGGAATTGACCGAACGCACCTGCAAATGGCCGATCGGCGATCCGGCGACCGAACATTTCTGGTTTTGCGGCCTGGCCACGCAGGCGGGCAAACCCTATTGCGAAGCGCATGTGGGCGTGGCATTTCAGCCCATGTCCAGCCGGCGCGATCGCCGCCGCTAGGCCCATGGCGGCGGGATAACCGCCGCCCACCCCCGACAGGCAGGGCATCGTGGCACCCATCATTTCGGTTCAGAACCTGACCAAATCCTATGCCTCGGGCATGCGGGCGCTGGATGATGTGTCGCTCGATATCGATGAGGGCGAAATCATCGCCCTGCTTGGCCCCAATGGCGCGGGCAAAACCACGCTGATTTCAATCATCTGCGGTCTGGTGCAGGCCAGTTCCGGCCGGGTTACCGTCGGTGGCCACGACAATCTGCGCGATTACCGCGCGGCGCGGTCGCTGATCGGGCTGGTGCCGCAGGAAATCGCCCTCGAATCCTTTGAAAAGGTCTGGGACACCGTGCGTTTTTCGCGTGGCCTGTTCGGCAAATCCCGCGATGATGCGCATGTTGAGCGTGTGCTGCGCCAGCTTAGCCTGTGGGACAAACGCAATGTCACCACGCGCGAATTATCGGGCGGCATGAAGCGGCGCGTGATGATGGCCAAAGCCCTTAGCCATGAACCGCGTATCCTGTTTCTGGACGAGCCGACCGCCGGTGTCGATGTATCGCTGCGCCGCGATATGTGGCAGGTGGTGCGCGGCCTGCGCGATGATGGGGTGACGATCATCCTGACCACCCATTACATCGATGAGGCCGAGGAAATGGCCGACCGCATCGGCGTGATCAACCATGGCAAGCTGCTGCTGGTGCAAGAAAAACACGCGCTGATGCGCAGTTTCGCGCGCAAACATCTGCGCCTGTCGCTTTATGAACCCGTCACGGCCATTCCGGCGCAACTGGCCCATTATGCGCTGCGCCCCAGCGATGACGGCCTGACGCTGACCTATGAATATGACATCCGCGCCGGGCGCACCGGGATCACGCGGCTGATCACCGAACTGGCGGCGGCGGGCATCGCGGTGCGCGACCTTGAAAGCCGGCAAAGCTCGCTTGAGGAAGTGTTCCTGGGATTGGTGGGCGAAACATGAACTGGCACGCGGTCAAGGCGATTTACATCTATGAAATGGCCCGGATGTGGCGCACGATCATCCAGTCGATCCTGTCGCCGGTGATCTCGACCGTGCTTTATTTCGTCGTCTTTGGCGCCGCCATCGGCAGCCGGATCGAAGATATCGACGGCGTATCTTATGGCGCATTCATCGTGCCGGGGCTGGTGATGATGACGCTGCTGCAGCAATCCATCGCCAATGCCAGCTATGCGTTCTATTTCCCTAAATTCATCGGCACGATTTATGAACATATGTCGGCGCCGATATCCTTTGTGGAAATCGTGCTGGGCTATGTCGGCGCGGCGGCCAGCAAATCGGTGCTGGTGGCGATGATCATCCTCATCACCTCGACGCTTTTCGTGGATTTGCGCGTCGCGCATCCGGTGGCGATGGTCACTTTTTTGCTACTGACGGCGATCAGTTTCTCGCTCATGGGGTTCATCCTCGGCATCTGGGCCAAGAATTTTGAACAGCTTGAACTGGTGCCATTTCTGCTGGTGACGCCGCTGGTATTTCTGGGCGGCGCGTTTTATTCGGTCGCGATGTTGCCGCCTTTCTGGGCGTTTCTGACCAAATTCAATCCCGTTCTTTATCTGGTATCGGGCTTTCGGTGGAGCTTTTTCGGCGTGGCCGATGTGCCGGTGGGGCTGTCGCTTTTGGCGATTGTCGGATTTCTGGCCGCCTGCCTGGCGCTGGTTGCATGGATATTTCGCACCGGCTGGCGTTTGCGGCCCTGAATCAGGCTCTTTTCCGGCAAGATGACTTTCATTATAGGGGCGCGATGAGCACAAACCCACCGAATCTTCGCCCCGATCTCGCGCCAAAGGCGCGGTTTAATGATGTTGCGCCAAAGGCGCGGTTTGATGCCCCCCGCCGGGGCCAGCCGACCATCGGCATGGTCTCGCTCGGTTGCCCCAAGGCGCTGGTCGATAGCGAACGCATCCTGACCCGGCTGCGCGCCGAAGGCTATGCGATTTCCGCCGATTACGCGGGCGCCGACGCGGTGATCGTCAATACCTGCGGTTTCCTCGACAGCGCCAAGGTCGAAAGCCTTGAGGCCATTGGCGAGGCCCTGCGCGAAAAT